>MDSZ01067262.1_pt1 | contig 17436 bp, 16 predicted proteins | sample 811201 | NCBI WGS metagenome assembly MDSZ01 (sample SAMN05326647, study PRJNA326480) | marine metagenome | isolation source: seawater | place: Indian Ocean: North | collected 2010
TTAACAAGTTTAATATCAAAACTTATTTTAAAAGCTTATCAAGATTTATTGCTAATTATTTCCTATCAACAATAGTTGCAGACCATTGAGCATCAGCCATTTTTTTACCTTTAACAAATGCCTCACCTTTGTATTTCCAAACTCTCCCATGTGATCTTATTGCTTCAATATTAAGTTCTAATCTACAATCAGGTATAACAGGATTTCTAAATCGCGCTTTTTCAATACTCATTAAAAAAACTAGTTTATCAGCATATTGAGATTTATCTATACCAGCGGCTGTGAGAGCTGCTGCTGCCTGACCAAAGGCCTCGACAATCAAGACACCTGGCATTACAGGTTGTCCTGGAAAATGACCTTGTACAAAAAAACTATCTTTAGTTACGTTAACAATTGCAGTAGCAGAAAAAAGTTTTTTAATATTTATTAATTCATCTATTAACAACATAGGTTCTCTATGTGGTAAAAGATTTATTATTTCTTGTTTATTAAGTTTTATCATTAATTAATTTTAAAATTTTTAATTTTATCATTCACAATCTTTAAAATATCATTAGTTACATCTAAAGAAGATCTTCCTATCAAAATTTGATTAGAAGATAAAATTATATCTATATTTTTTTTTTCAGCAAATTCATTCAATATATTTTGCAGTTCTTTGATAAATAAATTTGTTGTAGTATCTTTTTTTTTTTGAAGCTCATTTAAATTAGCATTACTCTCATTATTAAATATTCTTATTTCTTCTCTTAAAATATTTAATTTTTTATTATACTCTTCTGGCTCAAGAACATTCTTTTGTGAAATAAGAGATTTCTCCTTTTCTTGAATATTTTTTTCTTTTGTTTTTATATCTGATATTAATTTATTTTTTTTTTGATTATAATGCTCTATTATTTGTTTTCCTGACATAGAAGATTTAACAATTTTGTCAAAATTTGCATATGCTATAATTTGACTATAGGCGTTAGATACAGAAAAAAAGAAAAAAATTATTAAAGAATATTTTATAAATTTTATCACTAAAAAGTTGTACCTATATTAAATCTAACATTTTCTGTTACATCTGTTGAAGTTTTTGAAAGTGGCAATGCATATGATAAACTTAGTGGTCCTATTGGTGTAAACCAATCCATTGCAATTCCTGTGGATGATCTAATTTTACTATTTTCGTCAATAGAGGAACTGTAATCAACACCCCATACATTAGCTGCATCAAAGAATATACTTATATCAATTTCCTGAATTTCAGTTAACAATCCAGGCATAGTAGATGCTATATTAAATGAAGAACCATAATTTCCCCCAATATAGTCACTTCCATCTTTAGGTCCAATTTTTCCTGGTTCAAAACCTCTTAACTTCCTTGTTGGAATAAAAATTCTTTTTGTTAACCTTGCGTCATCATTGGAAAGTGAATTCGAGGTTGCGGTAAAGAAACCAAATGAAAAGACATTTCCTGATTCAGTTTCAATATATTTTGTTACATCAATTTTATTAATTAAAGTATAATCTTCAGAATATAATGGTAACTCTTGTGAAAATCTGAATTTATATCCATCAGATGGGTTAAAATTTTGATTTAATTTATTTAAAGTAATAGCGTAATTTAAATTAAGGTCTAAATAGTTACCAGCTTGTTTTTTCTGAGCAGCAGACGCTGCAGAGGTAGTGGTGATTTCTTCGTAGCTATTTGATATTGTGGGAGAAAAGAAAATATCTTTATATTGTTCATAAGAAGTACCAAAACTAAAGCCAGTTTTAGCAGTTTTATAACCAAAATCAGTAAGATTATCTAATTCTGATCTATGAAAACTCCTATAAAGTGATTTGTTTGAGTTCTTATAGTTTTTCTCATTTGAAAAGAATTCACCTGTTAGGGAAGTATCTGTAATTGATACGTCCAGACCTAGTTTTATCCCTTCGCCTAAGTAATTATTTTCAGATATTCCAAAGCTTAAAGAATGTCCTCCAGTACCAGTTCCAGCACCAGCAAATATTTCACCAGTGGGTTTTTCTTCAACATTAATATTAATAGTTTTTGTTTTATTATTTTCGTTTGTTTCAACATCAGTTATTACTTTTTTAAATAAGTTAAGAGCTCTAATATTATTATAAGACTTGTTTACTAAAAGTTCATTAAATGGGTCACCTTCATCTGAAATAATTACATTCCGTATAACTCTTTCAGAAGTGATATTGTTTCCGGTAATGTTTATTCTATCAATATAAAATTTTTCAGAATCTTTGATATCAATTGATAAGTCTATTTTGTCATTATCTACAATTTTTTCATTATAAGTTGCACTAACAAATTGATAATCATTATTAATTGCAATTTCATCAATTTCATCCAGGATAGACTCTATTTTATTAAAGGAGTACGGCTTAGATTGTAAATCAATTAATACATTTTCAAGTTTAGCAAAATCACTTTTGTTATAGTCAATGGGAATATTTAATATCATTTTGTTAAAAAAATATTTTTGACCAGCATCAATATTAAAAACTACATCAAAATATTTATCTTCAATAATTTGAGCAAATGAACTATTTATTTTTACATTGTAATAACCTTTATTTTTATAAAAATTTTTTAACAATTTTTCATCTAGCTTAAATCTTTGAATATCTATATTTTTTTTTGACGAAATGAATTTCCAAAATTTATGTTCTTCAGATACAATAACTTTTCTTAACTTATTATCTTTGAAAACTTTTTTTCCTATAAATTTAATATTTTTGATTAAAGCTTTTTCTCCTAACTCAATAGAATAAATAACATCAACGGTATTGTTATCGTTTCTTTTAATTTTAGTTGATACCTCTGAAAAATAATATCCATTAACTCTAAGCGTGTTGATAATCCTATTTTGATCTTCATTTAATTTGCTTTCAACAAAAGAGGATTTTTCTTTTTGTACTAGAATTTCTTTTATTTTTTCAATTAGAGATTGTTTTTTTATACCATCAAATACTAAGGATTGTATAAGAGGGTTCTCTGTTACATAAATATTTACAATATTCTCATCAAACTTTAATTCTATATTTTCAAAAAAATTAGTTTCATATAATTTTTTTAAAATAATATTTAAATCAGAATTACTAATGTCATCACCTATACTATAAGTACTAAACAATTGAATAGTCTCATCCGAAATACGATCATTTCCAGTAATATTAAAATCTTTAATTTTCTCAGCAAAAGAAAAATTTTGAAGTAAAAAATAAATTAAAAGTATTAAAATACTTTTTTTAATCTTATTAAATTTAAAACTTAACATATTCATGCACTGCTTTAACTGCTTGATTCCTTGTATTTATAATTTGCTTTATTGATCTGGGTTTTATTTTACAATATTTTTTTAACTTTTTAAATTTAATTATTCTCATTAAGTAAAATAATATTTTATTATATTCTATCTTGTTATTTAAAAACATATGAACCAATTCATCATTAATAGTAATTAATACAGTTTCAAATAGGCTATCTTTATTAGGAACTAAATTTAATAGACCTAAAGAAACAAATTTTTTTTTATTAGGTGCACATAAATTAAGATTATTTATTTTAATTAAATTAAATTTATTTTTTGAATATTTTTTTGTAATTGAACTTGTATATATAGAATTAAGTATTGGTATTTCCATTTTATTCTCATGAGCTAGAATTTCAATTGTACCGTCCTTAAAAACAATACAGGCATGAATATAAGAATTTGGATTTACAACAACATCTATTTTTTTTAAACCTATATTGAATATTTTTTTTGCCTCTATTACTTCAAATACTTTATTCATGAGAGTTGAAGAATCTATAGAAATTTTCTTACCCATTTTCCAATTTGGATGGTTTAATGCATCTGAAACTTTTACTTTTCTATTTATTTTTTTTTTAGAAACGGTCCTCCAGAAGCAGTTATTATTATTTTTTCGATTTCATTATTAGTTCTGTCTTTTATTAATTTAAAAATTGAAAAATGCTCTGAATCTACAGGTATAAAATCAGTCTTATATTTAATTAGTTCATTGTTAATTAAATTCCATCCACATATTATTGACTCTTTATTTGCAATAGCGATTTTCTTTGTAAATCTAATTATTTTAATAGTAGGATTTAGGCCATCAATACCTGAAATAGCATTGATTGTATAATCAATTTTATTAACAAATATTTTTCGAAAACTTTCAAAATTTTGATAAACATTTATTTTATTTTGAGAAAATTTATTCTTCCACGACAAATAAATTTGTAAATTTGTTATTATTACATTTTTAACTTTAAAATATTTTGCCTGCTTAAATATTTTAGATGCATTATTATTAGTTGATAATAAAATTATTTGAAAATTTTTTTTGTCTTTTTTTATTATTTTTAAAGTTGTATCTCCTATTGATCCAGTAGAACCTAGAATAGCAATTTTTTTTTTCATTATATAATTTTTAATAAAATATACATAAATGGAAAGGCAAAAACCATACCATCAATTCTATCTAACAAACCACCGTGTCCAGGTAAAATTTTTCCTGTATGTTTAATTTTGGATTTTCTTTTAAAAAAAGATATTATTAAGTCTCCTGCTTGACTAACAAATGAAATTAATAAAATAATTGTTATTAGCTGTGCAGAAAATTTAATTCCAACATAGTCAAAATACAAGGTTGCTAAAATCAAAGATAATATAAAACTACCAAACATTCCTGCATAAGTTTTGTTTGGACTAATTTTCGTTAATTTTGGACCTTTAAAAATTTTGCCAAATAAATAGCCACCGATATCTGTTGATATACATGTAAGCAGTATTAGTAAAAAAAATTTATATTCTCCTTCAACTCTAAAATAATAAAAAGTATAAAGTGAAAAAAATATAAAAATAAAACCTGGTAAATAATATACTTTTTTTAAGCTCAATCTGTGCCATTCATATAATGTAATTAATAAGGCCAGTAAGACGAAAAGATTAAAAATAATTGATCCTTTGATAAAAGCAAAAAATGTAATTGATATAAGCACCAAAGAACTTAAAATTCTTTTTATTAACTCATTATTCATCATATTTTACCATAATTTCTTTTAATTTTTTTAAATTTAATTAATATTTTATTAAAGTCATTTTTATTAAAATCTGGCCAAAGTTTTTTTACAAAAAAAATTTCAGAATAAGACAGTTGCCATAATAAAAAGTTACTCAATCTATTTGTATTTCCTGTTCTAATTAATATATCTGGGTCAGGTATATTTGAAGTATATAGGTTTTTCTCAATATTTTTAATATTAATTGGCATTCTTTTTTTTGCTATTAGCCTTAATGATCTCAAAATTTCGTCTTTTGAACCATAATTTAAAGCAAGATTAATTTGTAATTTATTGTTTTTTTTTGACAATTTAATTGCTTTATTAATTGAATTTTTTAGATTTTTTGGAAACTTATTTAAATCGCCTAATATTTTAAACCTAATATTATTTTTTAATAAAATATCTAAATTTTTCTTAAGGTAATCATTCAATAAATTAAATAAAAAATCAATTTCATATTTTGGTCTTTTCCAATTTTCAGTTGAAAACGTATACAATGTTAAATATTTGATTTTTTTTTTTACGGCCGCTTCAATTATTTTTTCAACTGTTTCGATACCTTTTTGATGGCCAAATTTTCTTGAGTTATACTTTTTAAGACCCCATCGACCATTGCCATCCATTATTATGGCAATGTGATTTATATTACTCATATTGTCATTATTTCTTTTTCTTTTGAAACAACTTTCTCATCTATTAATTTAATATTTGTATCTGTAATGTTTTGAATATTTTTTTCAGCTTTTTTTTCGTCATCCTCAGATATATCTTTTGATTTGAGTAATTTTTTAATTTCGTCATTTGCCTCTCTTCTTATATTTCTTATAGAAACTTTACATTTTTCACCTGTTGATTTTATAATTTTTTTTAGCTCTGTTCTTCTTTCCTCATTAAGGTCAGGAATTGGCAATCTAATCAATTGACCATCAATTTGTGGATTTAATCCAAGTTCAGATTTTCTAATAGAAGAGTCAATTAAAGGTACATTATTAGTATCCCAAACTTGTACGTTAATAGTTCTTGGCTCTGGAACCGATATTGTGGCAAGTTGATTGATGGGCATCTTCTGACCATAAACATCTATTTTTATTAAATCTAACATGCTTGCATTAGCGCGACCGGTTCTTAAAGATGATAATTCTCTAATAAACAACTCTAATGTTTTTGACATTTTGTCTTTATAAACATTTTCTTTAAACATTATTCGCCTATTTTGATTCTAATAAATTCTTTAATTTTTAAATTAGGTATATTTATTTCTGATAATACATCTTTTACTTTTTTCTTTGGTTCCATTACCCAATCTTGTGTCATTAAACTACTTTCTTCTTTAAATTTGTTAAGTTTACCTAAACTGATTTTTTTTGCAATTTCCTCAGATTTACCAGAGTTTTTAAGTTCTTCAGCTATAAGTTTTTGCTCTTTTTCAAGTATATCCTTCTGAATCTGATCAGAATTAATAGCGATTGGGTTAGATGCAGCTATGTGCATAGAAAGTTGTTTTCCAAAAGTATTTATTTGATCAGTTTTTTCTTGAGATTCAATTGATACTACCACACCTAATTTAGATACATTGTCTTTTATGACAGAGTGTTGATAAATATAGTTTTGTGAATTTGAATTTTCTATTGTTTTAAGTTTACCTATTGTTATTTTTTCACCAATCTTTGCTATTAATGAAACTAAATTTTCTTCAACTGTTTTACTGTTTGACATTTTTGTTTTGTTTAATTTTTCTAGATCTGAAGAACACGAATTATTTATTTCACTAAGTTCTTTAACAAAATTAATAAAATCTTCATTTTTTGCAACAAAATCTGTTTCACAATTTACCTCGATTAATGAAGTTTTATTGATATTTCCACTAACTACAATCACACCCTCTTTTGCATCACGTGACATTTTTTTTGAGGCTTTAGCTATACCCTTTATTCTTAAAATTTCACCAGCTTTATCTAAATCACCGTTAGACTCTTTTAATGCAGCACTGCAATCTTTAAATCCTGCGCCAGTTGATTGTCTTAGTTTTTTTATCTTTTCAATATCAGTCATTTTTTAACTTAAATTTAATAGATATTAATTTAATTTATTATCTTTTTTTTCAGATGTAGTTTTTTTAACATCTTTATTTTTGTTATCAGGTTTCTTTTCTAATTTTTGTTCTGTTTCCATTGGAAGTTCTTTTTTAGCATTTTCAATAGTCTCTTTAATCAAATTACAGTAAAGTTCTATAGATCTTCTTGCATCATCGTTTCCTGGTATTGGATAGTCAATATTTTCAGGATCTGAGTTAGTGTCTAATATTGCAATGATTGGAATATTTAATTTAATAGCTTCTTTAATTGCTAAAGACTCATAATTAGTATCTATAACAAATATTAAGTCAGGCGTTTTTTTCATATCTTTGATACCGCCCAAGGATCTTTGAAGTTTATCTCTCATAGTACCCATCTTTAAAAGTTCTTTTTTTGTAAAACCTCTGTTTTCAGAAGAAAGATTTCTATTAATTTGTTCTAATTTTTTTATAGAATTTGAAATTGTACCCCAATTAGTCAACATCCCGCCAAGCCATCTATGATTTACGTAGTATTGATCTGTATCTTTTGCAAGATCAGCGATATTTTCTGCAGCTTGCTTTTTTGTTGAGACAAAAAGAATTTTGCCTCTGTTTGAAATAGTTTCATAAACTTTTTCGAGAGCTTTCTTAATTAACTCAACAGTTTGTGTTAAATCAATTATATGTATTGTGTCTCTTCTTCCAAAAATATATTTTTTCATTTTTGGATTCCATCTTAAAGTTTTATGTCCTAGATGAACTCCAGCTTCTAAAAGCTGCTCTATTGTTATGTTCGGTATAATCATATTCCTTCCCGGTTATGCCTCCACAGTAATTCCCTAATGGGACCGGAGGTTTTGCAACCAAATACTGTGTGCGTTTTTTTTGATTTTTTACAAGTATTTTAATTTATTACAAGTTGTTTTTTAATAAATTTTTAAAGCAACTCCAGCGTTTTTAAGCTCGGATATTACTTTTTGATCAATTTTTCTTTTTTCATTTAACTTGTATTTATGAGCGGTATTCTTATTGAGAATGTTTAAGGTAACCTTTGTTTCGCCCGGAGAAGAGATTAGTTTTTTAATTTGGTTCAAATTATTAGTGGTAGGAGAATGAATCTCAATTGATTTGATAGGTGCATTTGAAAGATCTTTGATTTTTGTTAAAGTTCTTACATTTATTCTTGTGGAGGATCCATCTGGTAGATTTGTTTTAAAAAGATTCATAAAAATTGAATTTCCCTCTTTTATGATTTCTCTTTTATTTTCAAAAAGATCAGAAAATACAAATAATTCAAAAACTCCTGCTAGATCTGTAAATTTTACAATAGCATAAGACAATCCTTTTTGATTTTTTTTTTCTTGTATTTTCAAAATAGTTGCTGCGATTACTCCTTCCTTAAGATTTTCATTAAGACTAAATTCATTAAAATTTATTATATTATACTGTAAAAATAGATCTTTATATTGATTGAGCGGATGATCGGATATAAAGAATCCTAAAGTTTCAAATTCTTTTGATAATCTTTCCTCAAACTGAAAATCTTCAGTTTTAATTATCAATTCAGTTTCATTTTGTTCCTGATTTTCATCAAATAAGTTAATTTGATTTAAAGATTTATTTTCAAATATATTCTTTGATTTTAAAATCAAGTTTGGAATTGAATTGTAAAGAGATTGTCTATTTGAATTAAAAACATCAAATGCTCCTGCTTTAACTAACCCTTCTAATTGAAGTTTATTTATATCCTTTGGATCAGCTCGGTTAATAAAATCAAATAGATTTTTAAATTTACCATTGTTGATTCTTTCTTTGACTAGGTTTGAAATTGCTTCATAACCAACATTCTTAATTGCTCCTAGTGCGTAGTAAAAATTTTTATCATCTGCAGTAAAATCAGCAAAACATTGATTTATATCTGGTCTAACAATTTTGATTTTCATTCTTTTTAATTCCTCATAAAACTCACTAAGCTTTTTTTGATTAGAAAGTTCCATTGACATGGAAGCTGAAAAAAACTCATTTGGATAATATGTTTTTAAAAATGCTGTTTGATAAGCAATTACTGCATAAGCGGCAGCATGACTTTTGTTGAAACCATATTCTGCAAAAGGTTCAATTTTCATAAATATTCCAGCTGCTATATCTTTTGCTATTCCATTTTTTTCAGCACCATTAATAAATCTTTGTTTTTGTTTTTCTAATTCAGATCTTTTCTTCTTTCCCATTGCTCTCCTAAGAATGTCTGCCTCACCTGCTGAAAAACCTGACAATATCTGAGCAATTTGCATAACCTGTTCTTGATATATGATTACCCCATATGTGGGTTCTAGTATTTCTTTTAGTTTAGGATGTAAATAATCAGGATCTTTTCTTCCATGTTTGCAATCATTGTAAATCGGGATATTGCTCATTGGTCCAGGTCTATATAGTGCAACCAATGCAATAATATCTTCTAGCCTATTGGGCTTCATATTCATTAAAGCATCTTTCATTCCTGAGCTTTCTAGTTGAAATAATCCAACGGTTTTACCTTCAGACAAAAGATTGAATACATTTTGATCTTCATAATTAATTTCCTCAATATTAAATTTTTTATTTTTTTTATCTCTTATAATTTTTTGTGCCTTATTAATTACTGTTAGAGTTTTTAATCCTAGAAAATCAAATTTAACTAACCCAGCATTTTCTGCAGAATACATATCAAACTGTGTAGATGGTAATAAAAGATTAGATGATTGATCTTTATATAATGGCACTATTGAATTTAATTTTTTATCTGCAATTACAACACCTGCGGCATGTGTTGCAAAATTTCTATTTAAACCTTCAAGCTTTAAAGATAAATCTACAAGTTTTTTTACTCTATTATCCTCTTGTATTAATTTTTGTAAACGTGGCTCTGAATTAATACATTCTTGTAGCTTCATTGGTCTTGAAGGATCAAATGGTATCATTTTACAGATAGAGTCAACAAAACCATAAGGTAGACCTATTACTCTTCCAACATCTCTGATTACCATTCTAGCTTTTAGTTTTCCAAAAGTAATAATATGAGCAACACTATCTTTGTACTTTTTATTCAAATAACTAAATACCAGGTCTCTTTTTTCCTCACAAAAATCAATATCAAAATCTAGCATTGAAATTCGATCAGGATTTAAGAATCTTTCAAAAATTAAGTTAAATTTTATAGGATCAATATCTGTTATCGACAAACACCAGGCAGTAAGGGATCCTGCTCCTGAACCTCTTCCTGGACCTACAGGTATATCATTTTTTTTGGACCATCTAATGTAATCTGATACAATTAGAAAATAGCTAGAATACTTCATTTGACTAATAATTCCAATCTCATGATACAATCGATCCTTATATTTATTGAATAATTCATCTTTGTTATGATTTTCTGGAATTCTTACTAATTTATTTTTAAATTTCATCTCCAGTCCTTCAAGCGCTTGTAACTCTAAAATTTTATCGGGGTTGGTATTTTTGTCTGAAGTAATTTCTGGGAGAAGAGGCTTAGAGCTATTTGCTTTAAAATTACATTTAAAGGGTAAATAATAGTTATTTAACAAAGCCTCAGGTAAATCTGAAAATAGCTCATACATTTCTTTATCATTTTTATAATTATGATTTTTTGATAATTTTAATCTATCTTTATCATTAATATATGTTTTATTTTTTATACAAAGCAATGCATCATGAGCTTCATGCATTGTCTCGTTAAGATAAAATACTTCATGTGTTGCAATTATAGGTATTTCAAGTTTATCAGATAAATATAGATTATATCTTTCAAATTGTTTTTCATTTTGATCATTATGTCTTTGTATTTCAATATAAAAATTATTTTCAAAATTTTTTTGAATAGAATTGTATAAATCGTCTAATTCTTTTAATTTATTCTTTAGAAATAAATTTCCAGATAGTGATTGGATTGAACCAGATAAAACAATTATACCCTCGGAATTATCAAGTAAATTTTGAATATCACAGTAAGGAAAAGAATGATCTTTATTTTTAAGGTAAGAGTCTGACGATAGTTTTAGAATAGTTTCATAACCTGTTTGATTTTTTGCTATAAGAGGTATAACTCCATAATCATTATTATATTTAAAATTAATTTGACTTCCTATAATTGGTTGTGTGCCTGCTTTTGAAATTTCCTCTGAAAATTCTAACGCACCACATAAATTATTAGTATCAGATAAACCAACAGATTTAATTTTATTCTCTTTACAAAAATTTTTTAAATCGTCGATTTTTATTGCACCTTCACATATAGAATATTGAGTATGAATTTTAAGGTGATGAAATTTTTGATTATTTTCTTGCATTAATAGATCTTAATCTACCATTAACAAGTTGTAATCGACAATCTGCCAAATTAGCAAAATATCTATTATGAGTTGCATAAATAATAATTTTATTTTTAGATTTAAGATTCAATAGCAATTTGAAGAATTCTTTAGCATTTTTATGATCAAGATTACCTGATGGTTCGTCGGCAATAATTATATTGGGTGAATTTATCAATGCTCGACCAATAGCGATTCGTTGATTTTCTCCTCCAGATAATTGTGATGGAAAATGTTTAGATCTATTTATTAATTTTAGTTTTTTTAATATTTTATTCGATAAGTTTAAACTTTCATTTGATGATTTTCCATTTGCAATTCCAGCTAAATAAATATTTTCTTTAGCAGTAAAATCATTTAATAAATTTTTTTCTTGATAAATAATACCAAAATTTTCTGATCTTAATTTATCATTATCATCAATGCTATCAAAGTTTACTTTTTTATTATTTATAATTAGATTACCACTAGTTGGACGATCTATAAGTGATAAAATATTTAGTAACGTTGACTTACCTGATCCAGATGGCCCTACAAGAGAATAAGTTTTACCTTTTTTAAATTTGAAATTTATATTTTTAAGAACGACTAGATTTTTTTGATCAAAATATTTTTTATTAATTCTTTGTATTTCTATATAATTATTCATACTTAAGAGATTTAATTGTATCTAATTTTGAAGCTTTGATTGCTGGATAAATTGAGACTAAACATGTTATAAATATTGAGAATAAAGCAATTATCAATATAGACAAAATATCAATTTCGGAGGGCATTTTACTTAAAAAATAAATTTCTTCTGGAAAAAGACTTACATTAAATATGTTGCTTATTAAGACTCTCACGCTTTCTATATTTTTAGCAAAAATTATACCTATTATAATTCCTGATATAGTTGAAATCATGCCAATAAAAAAACCAACTAAAAAAAATATTTTAATTATTGAAGAATTTCTAACACCAATAGACTTTAAAATTGCTATATCTCTTGTTTTATTTTTAACTAGAATTGTTAAACCTGAAATAATGTTAAATGCTGCTATTAGAATTATTAAAGAAAGAATAATAAACATTACGTTTCTTTCTACTTTTAATGCAGAAAAGAGAGACTGATTAAGATCTGCCCAAGAGTTAATTAATTTTTCTTTAAAAACACTTTGAAATATTTCCTTTTTCTTTTCAATATTTTTTGGATCTTTAAGAAATACTTCTAGATATCGATTATCCTTATCTAATTCAAAAAAATCTTCTAAGTCATTAAGATTTATAAATGCTATATTTAAGTTAAATTCATTAATTTCACTTTCAAAAATTGAGTCTATAATGAATGTTTTTTGTTTTGGCAAACTGCCAGCTATTGACATTATATTGCTTGGAGACATAAGGCTTATCTTATCACCAACACTCACATCTAATATAAAACTTAATTCTTTACCTATAGATATACTATTATAAGAGATTGTTTTATTTCCTATAAAATTTTCATTATTAATTACTCTTAATTTTTTGAAATCATCTCTCAAATATCCTCTTAAAATAATTCCTTTTGTATAAGATTTATGAATAATTACAGCCTCACCTGTGTTACTTAAGAAAAAATCTTCAGAAACTAATTTTATTTTATTATTTTTCAATTTATCTAAATTTATAGAATTTTCGTATGAAAAAATTTTGAGATGAGGATTAAATCCATTAATTTTATTAATCAATTCGGTTCTAAAACCATTCATTACGGACATTACAACTATTAAGACCGCAACACCTAAGGCAATACCTAAGAAAGAAAATGTTGAAATTATATTAATAAAACCATCTTTTTTTTTGGTAAATAGATATCTAATTGCTATTTTTTTTTCTAATAAAGTAATCAATGTGATTTTTTACTTTTAATTTTTTTAATTATTTCATCTATTGAAATAAAAATAGGGTCATGGTTAATTTCTGTAAATTCAATTTTTTGCTCATTAAAATTTTTTCCAATGATAATTTGAAATGGTATGCCTAGTAATTTAAATTTTTTAATTTTAGATGAAATATTTTCATCAGTATCATCAATTAAAACATCTATATTATTTTTTTTAAGAGATTTATAAATATTTGTTGCTATTTCTAAATTTGAGTTATCATTTTTATTAACAATAGGTAAAATAGAACAGTCGTATGGTGTTACTGACATTGGCCATTTCATTGTCTCATTTTTTTCATCGTATTTAGCCTCAATAATTGCTCCTACTAATCTTGACACACCTACACCGTATGATCCCATTTTAACAAATTCTTTTTTTCCATTATAGTCAACGCTGGCATTCATAGGTTTTGAGTATTTATCACCAAAATAAAAAATATGACCAACCTCTATTCCTTTGGTTTGAAGTCTATATTTTTCAGGAACATTTTTTTCAAATTCATTTTGATTGAATTTTTCGTCAGTTACAGAGTAATATTTTTCAAAATTTTGTCTTAATTTATTTAGTGAAATTTTATCAATTGTTGTTTTTGAACTATCAACTTCAAAAATTCTTTTATCAGTAAAAATTTTACTTTCACCTGTATCTGCTAAAATAATAAACTCGTGGGATAGATTTCCTCCAATTGGTCCTGTATCTGCTGCCATTGGTATTGCTGAAAGATCCATGCGTTTAAAAGTTTTTAAATAAGAAAGAAAAAATTTATTATAAGAATGAAGAGCCTCTTCATCAGATATATCAAAAGAATATGCGTCTTTCATATAAAATTCTCTACATCTCATAATTCCAAATCTAGGCCTTAACTCATCCCTAAACTTCCATTGAATATGATATAATAATTGTGGCAATGATTTGTATGATTTAATTGATGATCTAAATATTTCCGTAACAAGCTCTTCATTTGTTGGACCATATAACATTTCTCTATTTTGACGATCTTTAATTCTTAACATCTCCTCACCATAATCATCATACCTGCCACTTTCCTTCCAAATATCACTAGATTGAATTGTTGGCATTAATATTTCTTGTACGCCTACTCTATTTTGTTCTTCTCTAACAATTTGCTCTATTTTTTTCATTACCCTAAATCCAAGCGGAAGCCATGAATAAATTCCAGCAGAAGATTGTTTTATCATTCCTGTTCTTAACATTAATTGATGTGACTTAATTTTAGCCTCTGTAGGATTGTTTTTTAAAATTGGAATAAATGATTTTGAAAAATACATGCTTTAAATTACATCAAAAAATTTCTTAGGTTAAGATAATTGTATTGGACTAAATAATATATTATTAAAAATATAAATAACGATATAATTGTTGTATATATGAATTTCTTAAGGATTTTTGGATTTTCAGGGGACCCAGGGTCCTCACCATCTATTTTTTTTTCTTTATTTCTATTAACATCTATTGGCAATAAGGAGAAAAATACTATCCACCATAATATTACATATATAACAACCGATCCTGTTAAGCTCAATTTAAATCCTTATCAAATTAATACTAGTAAATGGTTTTTTACCAGTAATTTCTTTCGTGATTTTCCTACATGATATTTTAATAGCTTCGATAATATTTTCTTTTTGTTTTTGATTATTTAACGAAAATGTTTTTGCTGTTTTTTCAATTATATTCTCTAATTCATATTTATAATCTTCGTCATTATCTATTGGAAGTCCACTATAATTTAAAATAGGTTTATTGTGAATATTGCCCTTTGATGTAACTAAAATTGTTACATCAAGAATTCCATTTGCTGAAATATTTCTTCTTTCTTTAATAGATCTAGAGTCCTCTTCTACCGAAATGTTTCCATCGACATAAAGTCTTCCACTTGGAGCTTTATCAAAAACTTCTGGTCTGTTTTCTTGTGGAATTTTAACTATATCTCCATTTTCAACACGAACTGTGTAAGGTATTTGCATTTCTTTGGCAAATTTTATATGCTCTATCATATGTCTATGTTCACCATGAACAGGAATAATGGATTTTGGTCTAATCCAGCTGTACATATCTTTTAAATCTTCTCTGTTGGGATGGCCTGAAACGTGAATAAATTCGTTTTCTTCAGAAATTACTTCTACTCCCTCCCTTACAAGTTGGTTGTGCAATTTATAAAGTTTTTTTTCATTACCTGGTATTATTTTCGAAGAAAAAATAACAGTATCACCTCTTTCTATGAAAACATCAGGGTGTGTATAGTTTGCAATTCGCATCATTGCCCCCATTGGCTCTCCTTGGCTTCCTGTACAAAGATAAATTATTTTTTCACGTCCTATATGTTTTGCATCTCTTGGATCTATTGGTTCAATAACATTTTGAAGATATCCACATTCCCTAGCAGCTTTAAATATTCTATGCATTGATCTACCAACTAGAGCTATTTGTCTTCCTGTTTTTTCAGCACAATAGAAAACGCTTTCCATTCTTGCAACATTAGAAGCAAAGGATGTTACTACGACTCTTTTTTTTAATCTTTCAATAATATTAAGCATATTTTTTCTTACATCCATTTCAGATCCTGATCTTCCAGCGCTAAAAACATTTGTTGAGTCACAAATCATAGCAAGAACACCTTCGTCTCCAATTTTCTTCAATTTACTTTCGTCAATCTTATTGCCTATTAACGGATTTGGATCACACTTCCAATCACCTGTATGAAGAACTGTACCTTGGGGAGTTTTTATTTTTAATCCATTTGGTTCAAGTATTGAATGTGTTAAGGTAACAAATTCAATATTAAATGGATCAAGTTTTAAACTACCATTCAGCTCAACTATTTTTAAACTTGAACTTATATCAATTTTTTTTTCTTTAAATTTTTCTCTTACTAATACAGCCGTGAAAGGAGTGGCATAAATATTACAATTTAGTTTGGGCCAAATATGTGCAATTGCTCCTATATGATCTTCGTGTGCATGAGTTAGTATAATTCCTAAAACAGAATCTTTTTTATCAACAATAAATCCAGGATCAGGATATATTAAATCTATTCCAGGAACTGTATCATCAGCAAAAGTTACTCCAACATCAACTATGATCCATTTTTGATCTTCAGGCTTTCCATAGCCATAAAGATTTAGATTCATTCCAATTTCACCAGAGCCACCAAGTGGACAAAATAATAATTCTTCATTCATATTTTAAACTAATATTTTTATAATTTTAATTATTCCTTTAATTGTTAAATCTTTATCAATTTTACATTTTGTATTAATTGAATTTTTGTATAAATGAGCAAGACCACCTGTCAAAATTACTTTAAAATCAGATTTTGTCTGTTTTTTAATCAATTTAATCATATTGTCAATCAAGCCAGCATACCCCCAAAAAAAACCTGATCTGACAGCCTCATTTGTATTTTTTCCAATTACATTGGATATCTTTTTTAAATTAATATTAGGAATCAAAGATGCTTTAGATGCTAATGTTTTTAAAGATAAGTTAATACCTGGAGAAATTACCCCACCCAAATACTTATTTTTTTTAAGAACATCGAATGTTGTGGCTGTGCCAAAATCAATAATTATATAATTATTTTTTGAATCCATTATAGCTATTGAATTTGCCAATCTATCAGAACCCACTTGTTTTTTGTTTACTTTAATATCAATTATAGTATTTAACTTAAGTTGCTTTATTTCAATTATTTTTTTATTCATATTTTTTTTAAAAAAATAAGAAATCTGTTTAAATATTGTGGGGACAACGCTACTAAAAACTATATTTTTTAGGTTTCTTTTATTTTTTAATAAAAATTTGAGTTTATTATTAATTTTAAATTTATTTATTTCTGTAGTTTTTATATTTATTTTCTTTAAAATTTTAAATTTATTATTAACTAAACAAATTTTTACTTCTGTATTTCCAATATCACCAATTATTTTCATATTTTTATTTCAAATAATTTTCAAAATTCATTTTTATTTCATTATAAATTTTAAAACTACTTAAATTTTTATCTGTAAA
>MDSZ01211494.1_pt1 | contig 17434 bp, 18 predicted proteins | sample 811201 | NCBI WGS metagenome assembly MDSZ01 (sample SAMN05326647, study PRJNA326480) | marine metagenome | isolation source: seawater | place: Indian Ocean: North | collected 2010
AAATGGCGGAATACCGTAAGAAAATGTGGTCGGGGAAAGAGGATTCGAACCTCCGGCCCCTGCCTCCCGAAGACAGTGCTCTACCAGGCTGAGCTATTCCCCGACTGATGCCGAAGCCGCTTTTTGACGGCGACCCCGTAAGGCAGGAGTGCGCCTATAGAGAGGGCGTTCCGGGCTGGCAAGCGGGCAGCGCCGCTTTTTTTGCGCAGCTTTAGAGAAGGCCGGCGGCGCGAAAGCTGAACCATTGATCGCCCGCGGCAATGAGGTGATCGGCGACGTGAAGGTCGAGCGGCCTGATGCTCCGGATGACTGCGCGCGTCAGGGCGATGTCGTCGCGCCGGGGCGTGGCCGCCTCGCCGGCCGGGCGGCGTTGCAGGAGGGCGATCCAGCGATGGTCCTCGCGTAGTAGGCTGTGCAGGAGCGTCGTCCAGTTGTCGACCACCGGCAGCAGACGACAGGGTCGCCAGCCTTCATCCAATACCGTCACGCACAGGGCCGCTTCTTCCGACATGGCGCAACAGTGAGATCAGCAGAGGACGCCTCACCAGACAGAAGCCTCTCCGCTTTGGAGTTAATCGGCCGCAACAATCTCCATAATGAACCACGATTGGCGGGCGGGGCTGGCTGGGTTAGAGCCACATGCGCCAGAGTCATTTTTGCAGGACACCATCTTGACCGAGACACATGCTTCGTCTGCGCCCCATTATGAGCAGCAATATCTCGACCTGATGCGCCACATCTGGCTGCATGGCGACGAGCGGATCGATCGGACGGGCGTTGGTACGCGATCGATATTGGGGGCGACGCTGCGCTTTTCGCTGGCCGGGGAGGCAGTGCCGCTGCTGACCACCAAGCGGGTCTACTGGAAGGTCGCCGCGCGCGAGATGCTCTGGTTTCTGACCGGCGACACTAATATTCGCGAACTGGTGCGCCAGGGCGTGCATATCTGGACCGACTGGCCGCTCGACGCCTATCGCCGGGCGACTGGTGAGGCGATCGACCGCGACTCGTTCGAGGCGCGCATCATCGAGGATGCCGATTTTGCCCGGAGATGGGGCGATCTGGGGCCGGTTTATGGTGCGCAATGGGTGAATTGGCCGATCTACGAACCGGCAGGCGACGGGCTGTATCGCAAAGCCGAGATGGGACGAAACCAGATAGCGGAACTGGTCAATGCAATCCGTTCCACCCCCGGATCCCGCCGATTGCTGTTTACCGGATGGAATGTGGCGGAGGTGCCGCAGATGGCGCTTCCCCCCTGTCATATGACCTATCAGTTTCAGGTTGCGGACGGAAAGCTCAATGGCCTGCTTTTTCAGCGTAGCTGCGACCTGGGACTTGGATTCGCCTTCAACATTTTCGGGCTGACGATGATCACTCGGATGCTGGCGCAACAGTGCGATCTGGAGCCGGGTGAAGTCATTTGGCAGGGCGGGGACGTGCATCTCTATCTCAACCACGCACCGCTGGTGGAGGAGCAGTTATCGCGTATTCCGCAAGGCGCGCCGACATTACGGATCAATCGGCAGCCTTCATCCATTTTCGATTACAGGATCGAAGATTTCGATGTGCGGGATTACAGCCCGCAAGCCCATATCGCTGCGCCGGTCGCCGTGTGAAAATCGACATCGACAGCGACAGGTAAAGAGTAATTTGGGTCAGCAAGGCTTGCCTTCCGGTGCATTGAAATATAATATCCGCCTAAAGCAATATTATTGCAATGCACCATAGGAGCCAGGATGAGCGATCCCATTGGATCAGTGGAAGGACAGGCCGGGCGCAACCTGCCTCCGCTAAAGTTGCACGTTCCCGAGCCGCCGGCGCGGCCAGGTGAGGCGGCAGACTTCACCCATTTCGATATCCCTGCCGCTGGCGCGCAGCCGCGACCCGATGAGGCTGCTCAGCCGGCAGACATGCGCGATATGGCCTATGGGCTGGTTCGTGTGCTGGATGACGATGGACAGGCCGTCGGCCCCTGGAACCCGCGCCTGCCCGCCGAAACATTGCTCAAGATGCTGCGCTATATGGCGTTGACCCGCGCATTCGACGCCCGGATGTTTCGCGCCCAGCGGCAAGGCAAGACCAGTTTTTACATGAAGTCGACGGGTGAGGAAGCGGTGTCGATCGGCGCAGCGATGGCGTTATCGCGCGACGACATGTGCTTCCCCAGCTATCGTCAGCAAGGTATCCTGATTGCACGCGACTGGTCCCTCGTCGACATGATGAACCAGATTTATTCCAATAAGGGCGACCGGATGAAGGGCCGCCAGTTGCCCATCATGTATTCCGCGCGCGAGGCGGGATTCTTCTCGATCTCCGGCAATTTGACGACTCAATATCCCCAAGCCGTCGGCTGGGCGATGGCGAGCGCTGCGAAGGGGGATACGCGGATAGCGGCGACCTGGTGCGGCGAGGGATCGACGGCCGAGGGCGATTTCCATTCGGCCTGCACCTTCGCCAGCGTCTATCGCGCGCCCGTCATCATGAATGTCGTGAATAATCAGTGGGCGATCAGCAGCTTTTCAGGATTTGCCGGAGCGGAGGCGACGACCTTCGCCGCGCGCGCCGTGGGCTATGGCATTGCGGGGCTTCGCGTCGACGGCAATGACGTACTGGCCGTCTATGCCGCAACGCGCTGGGCGGCCGATCGCGCGCGCGCCAATGCCGGCCCGACGCTGATCGAACATTTTACCTATCGCGTCGAGGGGCATAGCACATCCGATGATCCATCCGCCTATCGCTCGGCCGAGGAAAGCAGCCAATGGCCGCTGGGCGATCCGGTTGCGCGGCTGAAGCAGCACTGCATTGCGCTCGGCATCTGGGACGAGGATCGCCATGCTGCGATGGACAAAGAACTGGCCGAACATGTCCGCGACGCTGCGCGCGAGGCGGAGAAGAACGGCATATTGGGCCATGGCTTGCACCATCCTATGGAGAGCATGTTCGAGGATGTGTTCGAAAAGATGCCCTGGCATCTGGAGGAACAGAAGCAGCAGATGCTCGACGAATGGAAGGCGGCCGGCCTGTGAGCAAAGCGAACGAAACTGACGCTGCGAGCAAAGCGAACGAAACTGACGCTGTGAGCAAAGCGAACGAAGCCGGTGTTGTGAGTGAGGTCATGGCACAGGGCGCGGCGCGGTCTGACGCGCGGCAGATGAACATGATCCAGGCGATCAACAGCGCGTTGGACGTGATGATGGACCGGGACCCGGACGTCGTCGTCATGGGTGAGGATGTCGGCTATTTCGGTGGCGTGTTCCGCGCCACGGCGGGGCTTCAGCAAAAATATGGCAAGAACCGGGTGTTCGACACTCCTATCACCGAATGCGGGATTATCGGCGTTGCGGTCGGGATGGGCGCCTATGGATTGCGCCCGGTGCCGGAAATTCAGTTCGCCGACTATATCTACCCCGCGCTGGACCAGCTGGTGAGCGAGGCGGCGCGGCTGCGCTACCGCTCGGCGGGCGAATTCATATCGCCGATGACGGTGCGATCGCCCTTTGGCGGCGGCATCTTTGGTGGCCAGACGCACAGCCAGTCGCCCGAGGGTATCTTCACGCATGTATCGGGCGTCAAGACGGTGATCCCGTCCACGCCCTATGACGCCAAGGGACTTCTGATCGCGGCGATCGAGGATAATGATCCAACGATCTTTTTCGAGCCCAAGCGCATCTATAATGGCCCGTTCGATGGCCATTATGACACGCCGGCGAAAAGCTGGGCCGGGCACGCCGAGGCGCAAGTGCCACAGGGCTATTATCGCATCCCGCTGGGCAAGGCGCGTACAGCGCGGGCGGGCGAGGCGCTGACGATCCTATGCTATGGCACGATGGTGCATGTGGTCGAAAACACCGTGGCGGCGATGGGCATCGACGCTGAGATTATCGACCTGCGCACGCTCGTCCCGCTCGACATCGAAGCGATCGAGGCATCGGTGCGCAAGACGGGCCGTTGCCTGATCGTCCATGAAGCGACGCGCACCAGCGGGTTCGGGGCGGAACTGCTCGCCCAGGTGCAGGAACGCTGCTTTTACCATCTCGAAGCGCCGATCGAGCGCGTTACCGGCTTTGACACGCCCTATCCGCACAGTCTGGAATGGGCCTATTTCCCCGGACCCGTGCGCATTCGCGAGGCCATCACCAAGATCATGAAGGATTGAGCGCATGGCTCTCTTTACATTCAAGCTGCCGGATATCGGCGAAGGCATTTCCGAGGCCGAGATCGTCGGCTGGCACGTCAAGGTGGGCGACCGGGTCGAGGAGGATCAGCCGATCGCCGACATGATGACCGACAAGGCGACGGTCGAGATGGAAAGCCCGGTTGCGGGCACAGTCGTGCGACTGGCAGGCGAGCCGGGCGATCAGGTGCCGATCGGGGCGATGCTTGTCGAAATCGAGGTAGAGGGCGAAGTCGCTGCTGCGCCGCCGCCGAGCGAAGAGACGATCGAAGCGGAAACGCCGGGCGAAGCCATGGTGGAGGGGGCCGCTGCGCCATCAGCGCAACCCGCGCCGACCCCTGAACCCGACTCTGCGCCGACATCTGCGCCCGCGCAACAGCCAGTCGCGGCCGCTGTAAAGGACCAGCCGATTCTCGCTTCGCCCGCGGTCCGAGCCAGGGCGAAGGAGTTGGGTATCGACTTGGGCCAAGTGAAGCCCAGCGGTGATCATATCCGCCATGCCGACCTGGACGCCTATTTGCTCTATGGAGCGGGGCAGGGTTACGCGCCCGCCGGACGGTCGGCACGGCGTGCGGACGAAGAGGTCAAGGTGATCGGCATGCGCCGCCGGATCGCGGAGAATATGGCCGCGTCAAAGCGTCACATTCCGCATTTCACCTATGTCGAGGAAATCGACGTGACTGCGTTGGAGGAGTTGCGCGAACAGCTTAACGCCGGTCGTGGCGAACGGCCGAAATTGACGATGCTGCCGTTGCTGATCGTTGCGATCTGCAAGGCGATCCCGGATTTCCCGATGCTCAATGCCCGCTATGACGATGAGGCAGGCGTGGTGACGCGCCATGGGTCGGTGCATCTGGGCATGGCGACGCAAACCGATGCCGGACTGATGGTGCCGGTGATCCGCGATGCGCAGGATCGCAACGTCTGGCAACTGGCGTCCGAAATCCGCCGGCTGGCGGAGGCGGCGCGCAGCGGCAAGGCCAAGTCTGAAGAACTGAGTGGATCGACGCTGACGCTGACGTCGCTCGGGCCGCTCGGCGGCGTGGCGACTACGCCGGTCATCAACCGGCCCGAAGTCGCGATCATCGGGCCCAATCGCGTAGTTGAACGCCCGGTGTTCCGGGGCAAGGAGGTCGTCGCGGCAAAGCTGATGAATCTGTCAATCAGCTGCGACCATCGCGTGGTCGATGGCTGGGACGCGGCGAGCTTCGTGCAGGCGGTGCGCAAATTGCTGGAAGCGCCGGCGTTCCTGTTCGTCGATTGATCAACGGGAGGGCGTTTATTTCGTCATCACGACGACCGCGCCCTCTCGCACGTCCGGTTTGAAGATCATGCGGGCGGCACGGGCGAGCATCTTCCAGCGGCGCTTGCTGAACCATCGGCCCGAATAGTCGCGCGGCTGGTAGAAGGTGCTGTAGAGGAGGGACGGCATCGGCAGGACGCGAAAGCCTGTGAAGCCTGCATCCCGGCCACGCGCCATGATGAGATGGGGTGGCATGTCGCGTTCGTTGACGCCGAACCGCGCCATCGCCGCAATCGATTCCGCCGACTGGCTGTGGCCTTCGCCGGGTTCGTGGGTGATGAGAATGCCGCCCGGCTTCAGCGCGCGCCAGGCCGCATGGATGGCGAGCGCCTCGTCCTCCGCATGATGCAGCGAGTCGAAAAAAATCGCCGCGTCATATTGCGCGCCCAGCTCTATGTGCTCGAAATCCCCGCACAGGAAGTCCGTGCGCGATCCGACATCGTTGATCCGCGCATTGTCCCGCGCCACGGCGATCATGTCGGGAGCGATGTCCTGCCCTGTCACCTGATAGCCTAGGCGCGCATAGAAGATGCTGGTCCAGCCGCCCCCGCAGCCCAGATCCAGGATACGGGCGGGAGGCGGTGGCAAAAGGCGCATGATGAAGCCGATGGCGGCCAGATGAATGCCGCACTCCGGATCGGAAAAAGGCTTGTTGAGCGAATGGTTGACGCCCTGGGCGCCTAGATTGGCGAGGTAGGCGCGCTCGGCGTCTTTGGGCATCATGGGGTCTCCGGTCGGCGCATCGCCCTAGGATAGCTGGCGATCGGCCTCAAGCCCCGGCGTTTTATCGCAGGGTGAGCCGATAACTGAGCCGGCCGGTTTGGCCGGGCGCCGCTTGCGCCAGTGGCCAGCGTATATGCGTGACATCGGCCGGGACGGCGCGGCGCACGCCGCCCAGAGGGGTTGGCAACCACAAGTCTTCAAGCCGTCCCCAATGCGCACCGCCATCGACCGAAATCTGCATCACCGGATCATCGAGGTCGGGTTCCGATCCATTCGGGACGGGGCGCGTGATGGCGACGTTGCGCAGCGGCGCTGGTCCGTCATTGCGCCAGTCGAGAATGACGATCAACTGGTCTCCGCGCATCGGCCTGTCGGCAGTGGCGATTATGCGGCGTGGGCGGCCATTGATGTCCGTGGCAACGCGCTCGACGAAGGTTTGGCTTGTCAGCCGCAGGGGCGGTTGCGCCGAAGCGGGAATCGCGAAGCCGGCCACGCCGGGGATCACCATGGGGATGATAAGCCGCAACGATATGATGTTCATGCCCCGCCCCCCATTGCCGGCACCATCCAAAATAGCGTGCAGATGCAAAAAATTGGTTAAGTGACTGTTTTCCTTTCGCGCGCTCTTGGCTTTGCAATTTGACGCGAGGGAGCGGGCAGCGCACATCCATTGTGTGGACGGCATGGAAGAATCGAGCGTGACGGCGGCGGAACAACAGGAAATCAACCGGCGGCGCGATCGGTTGCTGGCTTCGATCGCGCTGTCGACAGGGCTGGGCTTGATTCTGGCGCTGCCTTTCGCGTTACGCGCGGGGGCGGAATTTTTCCTGCCGCTGACGGCCGCCCTGGTCATAGCGATCGCCCTAGTGCCATTGCTGGAATGGATGGAGCGGCGCGGCCTGCCATCGGGCGTAGCGGCATTGCTGTCGGTGATCGGCTTTCTGCTGGTGGCCAATACCGCGCTGGTTCTGATCGTCGTGCCCGCCACGGATTGGTTCAGCGCGCTGCCGCAGCGCCTGCCGCAGATCCAGGCGAATTTAGCGCCGGTGATCGACCTTTATTCCAATCTCCAGCGCTTCGTCGATGAAACCCTCCAGATGCTGGCGACAGGCCCGGTCGCAGCGGCGCAGACGGCGGTTGTGGACGCGCCGCGATCACTGTTGCAATTCGCCGCGACGTCAGCGCCAGCGGCGATCATTCAGATGGTCTTCGCCTTGCTGATCATCTATTTTTTCCTGGCTGGGTGGACCCGGCTGCGGCGGCGGACGATCAACAGCCGGGGCAGCTTCGACGGGGCAATGGCGGTCGCCCGCGTGATCCAGAATGTGGTCGATGCGACATCGGCCTATGTCATCACGATCGCAACCATCAATCTGTGCCTGGGCCTGGCGGTCGCGGTGGCGCTGTGGCTCATCGGCATGCCTTCGCCGCTGATGTGGGGTGGGATCATCGCCCTGTTGAACTTCGTACCCTATTTCGGGCCAATGCTCGCGGCCGCGCTGCTGGCGCTGGGCGGATTGATGGTGTTCGACGACGTGTGGTTCGCGCTGCTTCCGGCCGCGCTGCAGATCGCGTTTCACTTGGTCGAGGCCAATGTCGTCACGCCGATGCTGCTCGGGCGGCGATTGACCATGAACCCCTTGCTGATCTTGGTGTCGCTTACTTTTTGGGGATGGGTATGGGGAACGCCCGGCGCGTTGCTGGGGGTGCCGTTGCTGATTATCTTGCAAACCGTCGTGGCGGCCGCCGGAACGCCCGATATAGCCGGTTTCCTGTTCGAGCAGGGGACGCTGACGGTGCCGCGCATGAAAGAAAATGCGGATAAAGAGGAAACAGATGTTACGGACGGTTGACAGTATCTTCTGTCCCGCATAGACGGCCGCCCACACCGAACGCGGGTGTAGCTCAGTTGGTTAGAGCGCCGGCCTGTCACGCCGGAGGTCGCGGGTTCGAGCCCCGTCACTCGCGCCACTTTTCCGGACGGGAAAAGCGGAGAAAGGTTTTCAGATATGCATCGTCTGGCGACCATAGGGTCGTGATAGGATGCCGCCCTGCGCGGGTGTAGCTCAGTTGGTTAGAGCGCCGGCCTGTCACGCCGGAGGTCGCGGGTTCGAGCCCCGTCACTCGCGCCATTTCCTGCCATGAGGCAGAATATCAATATTTCTGCCAAATCCCGGTTTCCATCCACCGCATCAATTGCTTGAGCGGCAGAAGCCAGATCCACACGACGCCCAGCACGACATAGACCGGCGCCTGAGCCCAGACGGGCAGGCTGCCGATCCAGCCGGACAGGCTGCCCACGAGCACGGCCCATAATAAAATGAGCGCAACGATCGCCAGCATGCCGACGGGCTTGCGCCAACTGGGCTGATGATGATGACGCGGGTTGATGGTCATGCGTTCGTCCCCTCAATCACTTCGACTTCGGTCAGGACCATATCGAGCGGAAGATCCCAGGGGTCTGCCGGCACGGCGTCCAGTTCCTGCGCTGACCAGGCTACACCGATGCGCAGGGCCTCGGGGAAGCGGGCAAGGGCGCGGTCATAATAGCCGCCGCCCTGACCCAGCCGGTTCATGCTGCGGTCGAAGGCGACCAGCGGCGTAACGATGACATCAGGGCTGACGACGCCGCCTGTCGGGTCTGGATGGTGGGTGCGATAGAGCCCGGGAACCAGGACATCATCCGCGTTCCACGCGATAAATTCCATGCTGCCGAGCCGGTCGATCACGCGCGGGAGGGCAATGGCCTTGCCCATCGCCTTAAGCTGCGGCGCGAGCCGTTGTGCCGGGGCTTCATCATCAAGGCCCATGTAAAGCGCCACGATATGGGCATCGGCAATATGCTGGGCGAGCGGCGAAGGTACGACCTTGAACGCAAGCCGATGCGCCAGCGGATCGAGCGCGGCCACGAAATCGCGCCGACGCTGGCGGGCCGTTGCGCGCAGGCTGACCTTGTCGGCGGCGGGGCTCTGGTCGCTCATCATCGGCTTTCGTTCGGGCTGGGGAGGGTGACGGGACCGCCTCGGTCGTTTGCTGGAAAATCCTCTGACGCCTCAACGTCAGGTGGGGACCATGTAGATCGGGCCGGAACCCGCCCAGGGACAGCCCCCTTGGATGTGATTATCGCCTCAGGGATGTTCGCTAAAGCTCGTGCCGCGCAGTGCCCGTCGCTATGCAATCTAAGCGGCCGCAGCGGCCGCGGCAAGTGCCTCGCGCAGCTTTTCGATCCGACTCGCTAACTGCTCAACGGTGCGAGCCGCCTGTTCGTCATCAGCCTCCAGACTGAGCTTTTCCTGACGGCCCGCTTCCACCTTGCGCAGGTCAGTGAGTTCGTCGGCAAGAAACAGGGCAGCGAACAGCAAGGTGCGCACTTCGGTCAGACCGGGTGTCGAACGCTGCGCCAGCCGTGCCTTGTCCTCGATCAGGCTTGCAAGTCGGGCAAGATGGGGTTCGTCGCCGTCGCGGCAGCCTATGTCATAATGGCGCCCGGCGATCTGCAATGTCGTTTCAGCCATCGGCGCGCCCCTTGAGTTCGTCGATCAAGGCGTCGAGCGAGCGGAGCGCGGCATGCGCCGAGGGCACATCAATCTTCGGGTCGGGGGAGGCGGCGGCCGACATATAATGGGCCACATCCTGTTCGAGCCGGCTGACAGTACGCTCCAGCGTACCGATTGCCTGCATCATCCGCTCACTTGCCATGGACTCGTCATAGCCAAAGCGCAGGCTTCACAAAAGCCCGACGGCATGCGGACCAGCGCGGCTTTGCCCCCGGCCATGCCCCGGCCATGGTTGACGCATGGGGCTTGACGCGACAAAGGAAGCCGCAACTCGACTCGCCGCCTTGTGCGTGCACTTTTTCAGCGCGCCAGCCCAGGAAAGACGCCCGCTTGCCATGACCGTTTCCGAAAAGTCGCTCGCCAACGCCATTCGCGCGCTGTCCATGGACGCCGTGCAGGCCGCCAATAGCGGGCACCCCGGAATGCCCATGGGCATGGCGGATGTTGCGACGGTCCTGTTCAGCGATCATCTGAAATTTGATCCGGGCAAGCCCGACTGGGCCGACCGTGACCGCTTCGTTCTGTCGGCCGGCCATGGCTCCATGCTGATCTACAGCCTGTTGCATCTGACAGGCTATGCCCGCCCGACCATCGAAGACATTGCCAGTTTCCGCCAGTTGCACAGCCCGTGCGCCGGACACCCCGAAAATTTCGAACTGGCTGGCGTCGAAGCCACCACCGGCCCACTGGGTTCGGGCCTTGCGACCGCCGTCGGCATGGCAATTGCTGAACGTCATTTGAATGCCCAGTTCGGCGACGATCTGGTCGACCATCGCACCTGGGTGATCGCGGGTGATGGCTGCCTGATGGAAGGCATTAATCATGAGGCCATCGGGCTGGCCGGGCACCTCAACCTGGGTCGCCTGATCGTCCTGTGGGACGACAACAAGATCACCATTGACGGCGCGGTCGACCTGTCGAGCAGCGAGGATGTGCTGGCGCGCTATGCCGCCACCGGTTGGCATGTCGTGTCCTGCGACGGCCATGACGTTGCTGACGTGCGCCGTGCACTGGCGGAAGCGGTCGCCGATCCGCGGCCGTCGATCGTCGCCTGCGCGACCAAAATCGGCTATGGCGCGCCTAACAAGGCGGGCACATCCGGCGTGCACGGATCCGCGCTGGGCGCGGATGAGGTCGCCGCCGCGCGCGCGTTCCTCGGCTGGGACGCTGAACGCTTCGTCATTCCCGACGATATCGCCGCCGCCTGGAAGGCGATCGGCGCGAAGGGGCGCGATGTGCGTAGCGCTTGGGAGCAACGGCTGGCAGGCCATGCGCAAGGCGACGAATTTTCGCGTCGCATGGCAGGAGAATTGCCGGCCGACTTCTCGCTGGACTCCTATATCGATAGCCTGATCGCCAATCCCCAAAAGGTCGCAACGCGCAAGGCGAGCGAATTGGCGCTGGGCGCGATCAATGACTTGCTACCCGAGACGCTGGGCGGCTCGGCCGACCTTACGGGATCGAACAACACCAAAACGAAAACGACCGGGCCGTTGACGCGGGACGATTATGCCGGGCGCTATGTCTATTATGGCATTCGCGAATTCGGCATGGCCTGCGCGATGAACGGTATGGCGCTGCATGGCGGCGTCATTCCTTATGGCGGGACGTTCCTGGTCTTTTCCGACTATATGCGCGCGGGCATTCGCCTGGCGGCGCTTCAGCAGCAACGGGTGATCCATGTGCTCACGCATGATTCGATCGGCCTTGGCGAGGATGGCCCGACCCACCAGCCGATCGAGCATGTCATGTCGCTGCGGATGATCCCGAACCTGGACGTCTATCGCCCGGCGGACATTGTAGAAACGGCGGAATGCTGGGAATTAGCGCTCAAGGACGCGACCGGCCCTTCGGTGCTGGCGCTGACCCGGCAGAACCTGCCGCAGCTTCGCACCGCCAAAAGCGAGAACCTGTCCGCCAAGGGCGGCTATCGCCTTGTCGCGGCGACGGCCGAACGCAAGGTCGTGCTGATCGCTACAGGTTCTGAGGTCGAAATCGCTGTCGCTACGGCCAAGGCGCTGGAGGAGCGGGGCATCGGCGCGGACGTCATCTCCATGCCCAGTTGGGCGCATTTCGAGGCGCAGCCGCAGGCCTATAAGGACGATCTGCTGCCGCAGCATGTGCTGCGCGTGTCGATCGAAGCGGGAACGACCTTTGGCTGGGAACGCTATACCGGCATTGCGGGGTTGCGCTTTGGCATCGACAGCTTTGGTGCGTCAGCGCCTGCGCCCGCGCTTTACGACCATTTCGGCCTGACCGCCGCGAAGATCGCGCCGCAGATTGAAGCGGCGCTCAATTCCTAACCGACAACAACACACCAGGAGGCTAGTGCAGTGGCAACGAAGGTAGCAATTAACGGTTTTGGACGTATCGGCCGCCTGGTGGCGCGCGCCATCTTGTCGCGCACGGACCACGACCTGGAACTGGTCAGCATCAACGATCTGGGCGATGCCAACGCCAATGCCCTGTTGTTCAAGCGCGATTCCGTGCATGGGAACTGGGCTGGGGAAGTCAGCGTCGACGGCGATTTTCTGGTCATCGACGGCAAGAAGATCAAGGTGACGGCCGAGCGTGACCCCGCCAACCTGCCTCACGCCGAACTGGGTGTGGAGATCGCGCTGGAATGCACCGGAATCTTCACGTCCAAGGACAAGGCGAGCGCCCATCTGACCGCCGGCGCCAAGCGCGTGGTCATCTCCGCACCCGGCACCAATGTCGACAAGACGATCGTGTTCGGCGTCAACCATGACCAGCTGTCGGCTGATGACATCGTGATCTCCAACGCGAGCTGCACGACCAATTGCCTGGCGCCGCTCGCGAAGGTCCTGAACGATGCCATTGGCATCGAAAAAGGCTTCATGACCACGATCCACAGCTACACCAACGATCAGAACACGCTGGACCAGATCCACAAGGACATGCGTCGCGCCCGCGCTGCCGCCCTGTCGATGATCCCGACCACAACGGGTGCGGCCCGCGCCGTCGGCGAAGTTCTGCCCGAACTCAAGGGCAAGCTGGACGGATCGTCGGTGCGCGTGCCGACCCCCAACGTGTCGGTCGTGGACCTTAAGTTCATCGCCAAGAAGGCGACGACCAAGGAAGAGGTCAATGGCCTACTCAAGGCCGCGTCTGAATCCGGCCCGCTCAAGGGCGTGCTTGGCTATTCCGACGAGCCTCTGGTGTCGATCGATTATAATGGCGACGCGCGCAGCTCGACCGTCGACAGCCTCGAAACGGCCGTCATCGACGGATCGCTGGTCCGGGTGCTCAGCTGGTATGATAACGAATGGGGTTTTTCGAACCGCATGATCGACACTACCGGCGTCATGGCGAAGTTCCTGTAAGCATCCCTATCGACCCCGCCGGAGCAAATCGGCGGGGTTTTTCTTCGAGCGATATCCCAATAAGATTTTAGGAGCGATCATGGCCAAGCCGTTCAAGACACTCGACGACATGGGCGATATCACCGGCAAGGTGGTGCTGGTGCGCGAGGATCTGAACGTGCCCATGCAGGATGGCACCGTGTCCGATGACACGCGCCTGCGCGCGGCTATGCCCACGGTGCTGGAATTGGCGGATCGCGGCGCGAAGGTGTTGATTCTCGCGCATTTCGGCCGTCCCAAGGGGCAGAAAAACCCGGAATTTTCATTGAGCAAGATCACCCGGCCACTAACGCAGGTGTTAGGACGCGAGGTTCAGTTCATTCCCGATTGCCAGGGCGAAGCTGCCGTGGACGGTATCAAGGTGATGCGCAACGGGGATATCGCCATCCTGGAAAATACCCGTTTTCATGCCGGCGAAGAGAAGAATGACCCGGCGCTGGTCGATGCGATCGCCGCGATCGGCGACCTCTATGTCAACGATGCCTTCTCCGCAGCGCACCGCGCCCATGCGTCAACCGAAGGGCTGGCGCGGAAAATGCCTGCTTTCGCCGGGCGATCGATGGAAAGGGAACTGGATGCATTGCAGGCCGCGCTGGGCGAGCCGGTAAAGCCGGTCGCTGCGGTGGTCGGCGGCGCCAAGGTTTCCACCAAGCTGGACGTGCTCAACAATCTGGTCGCCAAGGTAGACCATCTGATCATCGGTGGCGGCATGGCCAACACGTTCCTGTATGCCCGCGGCGTCGATGTCGGCAAGTCGTTGTGCGAGAAGGAGTTGAGCGACACCGTCGATACGATTTTCGATCGGGCCGAGGCGGCCGGATGCACGATCCATCTGCCTTATGACGTTGTCGTCGCCAAGGAATTCGCCGCCCACCCGGCGTCATTGCGGACCTGCAACGTGCATGAGGTCGCCGAGGATGAGATGATCCTCGACGTCGGCCCTGCGGCGGTCGAGGCGCTGGGCGATGCGCTGAAAAATTGCCATACGCTGGTATGGAACGGGCCTTTGGGCGCCTTTGAGATCGCCCCCTTCGACGCTGCGACGGTGGCGCTGGCCAAGACTGCCGCTGCGCTGACGAAGGAAGGTCAGTTAACATCCGTAGCAGGTGGCGGTGACACCGTTGCAGCGCTCAACCATGCCGGGGTGGCGGCTGATTTCAGTTTCGTGTCAACGGCGGGCGGCGCTTTCCTTGAATGGATGGAAGGCAAGGACTTGCCTGGCGTCAGGGCGCTGATGGGCTGATATTGAGAAGGCGTCAGCGCGGAGCGCTGGCGCCCCGGTCGAACAGCAGAAAACCAAGGGTGGCGATGCCGCCAATGGCTGCGCCTGCCAGGGCGCTGGCCGACCAGCCGCCTGCTTCATAGGTTGCCGATCCAATGACCGAACCAAGCGCGCCGAGAACGAACATGACAGTCATATAGGCGGCATTGATCCGTCCGCGCGCTTCGGGATCAATGGAAAAGATCAGCTTCTGCCCAGTGATTTGGCTTAATTGCACGGCGGCGTCGATGAGCACCGCCATGATTGTGAAGCCGATGAGACTGCCAGCCGCGACGGTCCAGTCCGCCAGCAGAAAGCCAACGGACAAGCCGGCGAGGCCGACGAGCGATGTGGGACGGGTCAGGCGGCGGTCCGCGAGCCAGCCGGCAACAGGCGCCACCAGCGCACCGCCTGCGCCGGCCAGTGCAAAGGCACCTATACCAGCATGGCCGAGGTGAAATTCCCGGATCAATGCCAGCGGCGCTGCGGTCCAGAAAAGATTGAAGGCGGCAAACATCATCGACTGGTAAAAGGCGCGCATGCGCACCACGCGATGCTGTCGCAGTTGGCTGAAGGTCGATGCCAGCGCCAGGCTATAGCGCATAGTGCCCCGTGGGTGTCTTTGCGGGCACAGGAGCAACAAGGCGACGCTGATCAAAGTCATTGCGATCGCGGACAGAATGAAGATCGACCGCCAGCCAAAAGATCCGGCGAGAAAATTGGCTACCGGGCGAGCCAGCATGATGCCAAAGAGCAGGCCGCTCATCACCGTGCCGACGACGCGGCCCTGCCGTTCGGGCGCAGCCAGATGCGAGGCGAGCGGGACCAGAACCTGCGCGCCGGTCGCGCCCACGCCGGTCAGAATTGACGCCACAAGGAAGCTGGTCGGTCCCTGCGAGGCTGCGACAGCGAGGCAGGCGATGACGGTGACAATGATTGAGCCAAGTACGATACGGCGGTTTTCGAAAAGGTCGGCGACAGGGACGATCAGGAAAATGCCGAGGCCATATCCCAATTGAGTAAGCGTCGTGATCAACCCCGCCATAGCTGCGGACATGCCGATTTCCGGTCCGATGACGTCGATCAACGTCTGGGCATAATAGAGATTGGCGACGATGACACCGCAGGCCAATGCCATCAGGAGAATGGCGGGTCTGCCGAGGTTAGGATGGGCCAGAGCGGGATCGGTCGTCATCAAAGCCTAATAAGTTCTGAAGTGAAACCGTTCAAGGCTGGCACATTTCGAAAATTGTGCGATGCAGCAATTTATGATGCTGGCTTTTCACGCAGCAGCGGGATCAGGACATGATTAAGATCATCGAGGTCTAAGGCGCCCGATTGGGCGTACCGAAGTACACCGGCGCGATCGATCACGAAACTGGTGGGGACCCCGGTCAGCGGTCCATAAGGCCCCTTGATCCGCCGGGCGGAAGGGATGTGCATGGCGGCGAACAGTTTCTTCAAGCGGGCCAATGGAACGGACCCTTCCGTCGTAATCGCGAAGACCTTGAGGCCATGGGGTCGCTGAATGGCGTAATAGGTGTCGAGCGTTGGCAATTCCTTGCGGCAGGGAACACACCATGTCGCCCAGAAATTGAGGACCACGACCTGCCCCTTAAGGTCGGAAAGCGACACTTTGCCGCCATCGAGGAGCGTGAGTTCAAAATCGGGGGCGGCCATTCCGACGACTGGCCTGGTTTCGGCATGGGCCGATATTGTCAGACACATCAGCGCCGCTATGGTCACGACGACGGCGCGCAGATTATGCATGAATGACGGTCCCCTTCGTGCCCCAATTCCGCGTTAGCAGGGGGCGACCGGGCCGCAAAGAGCGAAAGCGGCGAACATTCTTGCGGTGCGGCATGGCGCTCGCTAACAGCCCAACAGGCAGGACGGAGCATTCGTCCGTGCGGCCCGCGCGCCTTAAGCAGCGGATCGCCCGATTTCGCGCTACCGGAGGGGTGGCGCCATGAGAGAAGGTATGTGCAGATGCTGGATCAGGATATGAAGCAGAAGATCGCCGACGGGAACGGTTTCATCGCCGCGCTCGATCAGAGCGGCGGTTCAACGCCCAAGGCGCTTAAGGGCTATGGGATCGAGGAGGGCGCCTGGTCGAATGATGAGGAGATGTTCGGCCTGATCCATGAAATGCGCAGCCGCATCATCACCGCGCCGGCCTTCAGTGGGGAGAAGGTGCTGGGCGCGATCCTGTTCGAGCGCACCATGGACGGCACAGTCGACGGCAAGCCGACGCCTGCGGCGCTGATCGAGCGCGGCGTGGTTCCCTTCATCAAGATCGACAAGGGCCTGGAAGACGAGGCCAATGGCGTCCAGATGATGAAGCCGATGCCAGAGCTGGATGCGTTGCTCGCGCGCGCCAAGGGGCTGGGCGTATTCGGCACCAAGGAGCGTTCGGTCATCAACCTTGGCAACCGCGAGGGCATCGCCGCTGTGGTCGCGCAGCAATTCGATATCGGCCGCCAGGTGCTGGCCGGCGGCCTGATGCCGATCATCGAGCCGGAAGTGAACATCAAATCGCCCGAGCGTGCCGAGGCCGATCAAATCCTGCTGGAGGAAATCCTCAAGAATCTGGATGCCTTGCCGGATGGCGAGCAGGTCATGCTCAAATTGTCGTTACCTGCGAAGGCTGGTCTGTTCGATCCGCTGGTCGATCACCCCAAGGTTTTGCGCGTCGTCGCCCTGTCCGGCGGTTTCAGCCGCACTGAGGCATGTGCTGAACTGGCGAAGAACCGCGGCATCATCGCAAGCTTCAGCCGTGCGCTGCTGAACGACCTGCGTCATCAGATGAGCGACGCGGAATTCGACGCAGCGCTGGGCGAGGCGATCGACGAAATCCACACCGCGTCAACTGCCAAGCAACCGGTCGCGGCATAAGCCGATGAAGGGCGGCGCCGGGGAGGGTATGGACCCCGCCGGCGCCGCCTTTTTCTATCATCGTGCCGTCGCGCCGATGCTCTGGGTCCTGTTGAGCCTCATGCTGATCGAAACCATGGTGGTGCACCTGCTGGT
>MDSZ01092730.1_pt1 | contig 17431 bp, 14 predicted proteins | sample 811201 | NCBI WGS metagenome assembly MDSZ01 (sample SAMN05326647, study PRJNA326480) | marine metagenome | isolation source: seawater | place: Indian Ocean: North | collected 2010
CATTCCTCCCATTCCAGGCATTCCTCCCATTCCAGGCATTCCACCCATTCCAGGCATTCCAGGCATTCCTCCATTTGACATTTGTTTCATAAAACCTCTCATTCTCTGAAAATCAGCTAAAACCTTATCAACTTCTTTTGTTTCATGACCACTACCCTTCGCTATTCTTATTCTTCTCGAAGGTTGTGCAGCTAGTAACTCTGGTTTTTGTTTTTCATCCAAAGTCATTGAAGAAATCATTGATTCAATTTTTTTTAATTGTTCCTCACCATTCTTAATCATTCCATCATCTATTTTATTCATTCCAGGTATTAATTTAACTAAGCCTCCAAGTGAACCCATTCTTTTAATTAATCTCATTTGCTTTACAAAGTCATTGAAGTCAAAAGTTGCTTCTTGTAGCTTCTTTTGCATTGCCTCAGCATCGGCTAGTTCAACTTCTTTCTGAGCTTTCTCAACGAGCGTTAAAACATCTCCCATACCGAGAATGCGCCCTGCCATTCTCTCTGGGTGAAATGGTTGCAGAGCCTCAATCTTTTCACCAGTACCAATAAATTTAATTGGTTTTCCACTAATTTTTCTAATTGATAAAGCTGCTCCACCTCTAGAATCGCCATCTAGCTTGGTTAAGATTGCTCCAGTAATACCTATTTTTTCATGAAAAGATTTTGTAAGATCTGCTGCCTCTTGGCCAATCATGGAATCAACCACAAGTAAAACCTCATCAGGTTTTACTTCATCTTTTATACGAACCATTTCATCCATCATAGATTGATCTATTTGCAATCTTCCCGCTGTGTCGACAATAATAAAATCTTTCTTGCTTGAAATACCAAAATCCAAAGCATCTTTAGCTATTCTCTCAGGCTTACTATTTGAATTAGTATCACTAAACACCTCCAGCTCATACTGACTACCAATAGTTTTAAGCTGATCTACAGCCGCTGGTCTATACACATCTGCAGCCACAAGCAAAACATCTTTACCATTCTCTTTAAGATAAAGTCCTAATTTCCCAGTAGCAGTTGTTTTCCCAGCCCCCTGTAAACCTGCCATTAAGATAACTGTAGGGGCGTTATTACTCTCATTTAATGGGGCGTTTTCATCACCCATTATTTTTACGAGTTCAGTATTTACTACTTCAATAAATTTTTGCCCAGGATTTACACCTTTTACTACTTCTTGCCCAATTGCTTCTTCTTTAACATCACTAATAAAATCTTTAATCACAGACAGGCTAACATCAGCATCTAGGAGTGCCCTTTTGACATCTTTTAAAGCCGAGTCAATATTTCCCTCACTAATTTTTCCGTCACCTCTAAACCCTTTAACTGCGTCTTCAAAACGAGCAGAAAGTTCATCAAACATTTTTTAATTAAACAGAATCACTTATGATTATAATAGAAACTCTTTAAAAGCTAAACTCCACTTACATAATCAACTAATTTCCAAGATTTTTTTGAGAAACCAAATATGTACTTTACTTTTAAGAATGGCTTAAAAGTTGTCTCATTTATTATTTCACCATTTGTTTTTTGGATGCTTTCTGAATATTTCATCTTCACGTTGACTGCAATTCTTGATGAGGTTTGAGAAAGTAATTCTATACTCTCAATTTCAGTAAAAATCTTTTTAACAACATTTCTTTTTATGTCTGATTCTCTCTCTTGATTCAACCTCTTTATCAATCCTTTTTTAACTATCTTAGAAATCTCTATTTCTTTCTCGCCAGCAAGGTATTTACTTTTGTTAGAAAGCCATAATTCGATAAGATGTTTTAGTTGGTCTAAACTTGGTGATGCATTTTTTAATTCCTTAATCTCTTGATAAGTTTCTTTTAAAGAATTTTGTTCATAAATTACTGTGCTTGAATTTATTTTTTCAACATCATTTTTAATAGGCTTTAATTTTTCAACTTGACTTGGCTTAACATTATCTAGTTTTAAATAATCTTTCAGAAATCCAACACCAATTCCAAAACCAAATAATACTAAAAATGCATAAATATAAACTTTATAAGATGAGGAATCAAGAAATTTACTTTTTTTTATGAATTCTCCGAATAAAAACTTTGTCTCCGTGTATCTTTCACTTAAATATTGAGCGATTTCATTTGAAATATCGGTTGAATTTTCATCACCGTTATCATATTCCTCTAATGCTTCCTCTAAATCTATTTTTGATCCTCCTGGCAAGGGCAAATTACTTTCAGTAACTCTTTCAATATTTAAACTATTATTAGCTTCATAATCTTTGTCATTATTTTTTATATTTTGAGCAAATCCAGTAAAATTTGATCTTGAAATAATACTATTTGATTTCTTATCAATCTTTTCAATAAAATCCTGAATATCTCTGTCTTCAAACCACGAATCAAGATCAACAGTATCTATCTCTATATCTCTATAACCTGTTAGGACATCATTTTCCAACCAGTTTTTACAGTATGAGCAAAGAGCCTCTAGCTTTTCTCCTGAATAATTATTCAGCCACTGTTTCAGATTCTCGTCAGAACTATTAGAGAATTTTAGTTCTGCCTCTTTAACATCTCCCATGAGTAAATCCAAACAACCTATATATGGCAAAACATCCAATTCAGAGGAATTAAAATTTTTCAGAATTTTTCTGGCTTCAATTAGTTTTTCTGGCTTTCTCCTTGAAAATCCAATTGCAGTAAGAGCTAGAAAGGCTGAAAATCCAGCTTCAACAGATCCTCTTTTCTGTAAATTCAGAAATAAATCTATTTGTTCTTGAACTGTTAGAAATGGCTTAATTTGTTGGAAAAATATTTCAAAATCATTTTGACTAAAAAACTTGTCAAATTCAGATTTATTTTTACCCTCAAGACCACCTCTCTTAACAATCATATTTTCAAGCATTGCTAAACCCCTTTTATGAGATTCGTAGTCGTTAAGATCCCTACTTAAGAAGTCAAGTATTCTAAATGGGAGAAGAGATAAAAGGTCATCCTCCAGACTTTGTCTTAAATCACTTAGCTTACCCATTCTCTGAAGTATTAGTATTCCTTCTTGGAGAAAATCCGCAGCATTTGCATAACATCTTAAGTTCTGTTCTTCTATTGCTGAGTCTCTCGATGTCAAAGCCGCTAAAAGTGTTAGATCAGCTTCTCTAGTGCTTCCTAAGGCTGGAGTTTGTGGGGGTTGCAAAGCCTTTCTGGCAAGTTTAAAAGCTTCTTTTGGAGAACCTGATTCCCAAAGAAGTATGAGGCCAGCGACTTCTCGATTGGATGACAATTCCAGACCAGAGGCGCCATTTAAAACTAAATCCTCATATTGCTTTCTATTTACAGAGTTAGTTAGCAAATCTGCAGTAAGACGTAACAATTCAGATCTTTGAGCTAGAACCTCATAACTAAATCCATCATCTGGTGTTTTATCCAAGCGCAATTGAAAAGCTCTTAAAATCTCTTCCGAAGTTGCAGAAGGACTAACGCCAATTAAGCGAAAGTGATCTAAAGGGAGTTCCAAAGAATTATCCTAATAAAGCTTTAGTTGAATGTTATCAAGTTACAAAATTTTTTCATAAGGTCTTAGTTAGATTTAAAAAAAAATGATAAAATATGACCGTTGAGGCTTAGAATGTTAACAAATCAAAACTTCACAAAGGTATTTTCTTGGAAACACACGTAGAGAGAATTTCTAATCTTCAAGACCTAGATAGGGCAAAATTAGATCGTAATACTGGCTTGAAACTATTTGAAGACATGACTCTTGGAAGAAGATTTGAAGATAAATGCGCTGAAATGTATTACAGAGGTAAGATGTTTGGTTTCGTACATCTTTATAACGGACAAGAAGCGGTTAGTACTGGAGTAATAGGAGCAATGAAAAGGAAGCATGACTGGTTTTGCAGTACTTACCGTGACCATGTTCATGCTCTAAGCGCTGGAGTTCCATCTTTCGAAGTAATGAGTGAATTATTTGGTAAAGAAACTGGATGTAGTAAAGGTAGAGGGGGGTCAATGCATTTGTTTTCTAGAGAACATCACTTGCTTGGTGGTTATGCTTTTATTGGTGAGGGTATTCCAGTTGCATTAGGTGCTGCTTTTTCAAGTAAATATAAAAAAGAAGTTGCTGGTGATAATAAAAGCGATTCTGTAACAGCAGCTTTCTTTGGAGATGGCACCTGTAACAATGGGCAGTTTTTTGAATGTTTGAATATGGCTCAATTATGGAAGTTACCAATATTATTTGTCGTAGAAAATAATAAGTGGGCAATTGGTATGGCACACGATAGAGCAACTAGTCATCCGGAAATCTGGAGAAAAGCTTCTGCCTTTGGAATGCATGGTGAAGAAGTTGATGGAATGGATGTGCTAGCTGTAAGAGGAGCTGCTCAGCGGGCTATTGAGAGAGCACGAGCTGGAGAAGGTCCAACTCTGTTGGAATGTTTAACTTATAGATTTAGAGGGCATTCGCTTGCTGATCCTGATGAGCTAAGGGCTGAGGAAGAGAAAGAGTTTTGGGCAAAGAGAGATCCCATAAAGAAAATCTCAAAAGAAATCATTGAAGGTGGTTTTGCTACCGATAAAGAGTTAAAAGAAATTGAGAAAAAAATAGATTATGAAATTGCTGAGTCAGTCAAAAATGCACTTGAGGCAGCCGACCCTCCTGCAGAAGAATTAACAAAATATATTTGGGCTGAATAATAATCAAATACCGCTTGGTAATTTTCTAGTTAGATTCCTAAGCTTTCTAAGAGCTTTCAATTCAACTTGTCTTACCCTTTCTCTTGAGACTTCTAAAAGTCTTCCAATTTCTGCAAGTGTATGTCTCTCATTGCCATTCAGACCAAACCTCAATCTAATCACATGCTGTTCTTGATCACTTAAATGGCTTAACCATTTGCCTAATTGTTCTTGATGTATGGTTTGCTCAACCTTATCAAGAGGTTCTTCATGGTTATTATCAGCTATTAAATCACCCAAAAAGCTTCTTCCATCATCTCCATTCACTGGTGCATCTAAACTACTCGTTGAAAGTGCTTGTCTGAGAACAGAATCTAGTTCTTCAACATCAATATCCATAGCTTCAGCTATTTCTAGGCGACTGGGCATAGCGCCAAGTTTATGAGCTAGTTCCCTACTAACCTTCCTGATTGATGCAAGTCTCTCACTTAGGTGAACAGGCAAGCGAATTGTTCTTGACTGACAAGCTATTGCCCTAGTCATACTTTGACGAATCCACCAGAAGGCATAGGTTGAAAACTTATAGCCCCTTGTTGGGTCAAACTTCTCTACAGCTCTTTCCAATCCAAGAGATCCTTCTTGTACTAAATCTAAAAGTTCAAGACCTTTGCCTTGGTATTTCTTTGCAACACTTACAACTAATCTTAAGTTGGCTTTCATCATTCTTTCTTTTGCTCTTCTGCCAATTTTTATTAATTTTTTCTGATGGGCAGTAAATTCTTTATTTTCTTCATTTTTTTGACCATCTTCAGTTAGAAGCATCATCTTCTGCACTTGATTACCTAATTCGATCTCCTCAGCTGGTGTTAGCAAAGGTACTCTACCGATATTGGATAAGTACCAGCTAATTGGATCGTTTCCTCTCCTCTTTTGAGGTTCAGTTGATATGGGTATTGATGAAACCATAAGTTTAATACCAAATTAGTATTAAAACTCTCCTACACTTTTCATAAAATACGTAAATATTTAATATCGGCTTCAGATTTCAAGTAACATTTGTTTAGTTATGTGTTTAAAACTAAAAAAAACTAGAGTAAATTGTTTCTTTCATGACATTTGTCTCGTTTTATATTTCTAGTAACTCTTGCAAGTTCATCAGCAATTATTGAAGCATTTGTACCATCAATAGATTTAAAAGCCGCATAAGAATGTAAAAGAGCATACTTAACAAGAGATTCGGTTCCCACATCTCTTCCTGAGGAGATCTCTAAAGCAGACATACCAGCGACGAACCCTGCTAAAAGATCTCCCAAGCCTGCCCTCGCAGTTAGTGGATCAGTCCCATAAATTTGCCAAGCATTACCTTTACTATTGGCAATGATAGTATTTGCTCCTTTTAGCAAAATACTTATATTAAATTTCTCAGCAGCATTAATTGCCAATCTCACATTATTAACTTCTTTGATTAATGGGAACAACCTTCTGAATTCTCCCATATGTGGCGTTATCCATGTTTTGAATAATCTTCGAAGGAAAAAGTCATATCCAGTTTGTGTTCTGGAGATTCTGTTCAGAGCATCTGCATCTAAGATTAAAAGTCCTTTGTATTCGATTAAAGACTTAGTTACATTCCTCCAGTCGTCTTTATTTACTCCTATCCCTGGGCCAATAATTAAAGAGTCAAAAGTATTTAAATCTAAATTCTTAATTGAGTTATAAATTATTGAGTCACCATCAATTGATTGCTCCGAATAATCTTGAATAACAACTTCTGGAGCAACTCGTACAACAGTTTGTTTAAGCTCCTCTGGGATAATTACTTTTACTGATCCGACACCACTTGAGATAGCTCCTTTAATTGCCAAGAGAGATGCTCCTGGATACTTCCCACTACCAACAATTAATAAAGTTCTCCCTCTATTATATTTGCTTGTATTTTTTGGAGGCAATGACAAATTAATCGCGTTTATATCTTGATATGAAACGCTTATTATCTTTTTATTAATATCTCTAAATAATTTCTTTGGTATGCCTATATCGATATTATGAATTTCACCAACACAATCCAATGCAGGATCCTGTAAAATTCCAATTTTTTTTAAACCCACAGACAATGTAAAATTAGCTTTAACTGATATTCCTGAAAAAGTCTTACCTGAATTTGGACATAAGCCAGTCGGGACATCAATACTGACAATTCTCCCGAAATTATTATCAAACTTAGAATTGAAGAGCTCTATTATTTCTTGATCAGTTGCTCTATTTTGATTATTACCAAAAATTGAATCAATCCATAAATCATGGTTTTTAAAATCTGGTTTTTTTGTTATTTGGTTCACTCCAAGAGAGGTAATATAATTTAAATGTTTATTGGTTAATGTTTTTTTAATTGGTAATGGGCACCATACTGTCACTAGAACCCCATTTAAAAACAATTCTCTTGCTATCACTGCACCATCCCCCCCATTATTTCCAGGGCCAATAACTACAATTACCCCATTTTCTAAAAGATCTGGCCTGTCCAATAACCAATTGCTTATTAAAATTCCAGCCTTCTCCATAAGAGATTCTTGCGGCATTCCAATTGAAAACAATCCTTTTTCCAAGTCAAGCATCTGTTGAGATGAGACAATTAAATGATCTGAATCAATTTCTGGCCAATTAATTTCTCTCATAATCAGTCAAATAGTTGCAATGCAATTTAATCAAGTCAAAATTAATGAAAAATTCTATTCAAAGAATAAAAGCTGTGGAATACCCTCCCTCCAATAGTAAATCTAAACAAGCAAAAAAAATTGTCGTTGGCTTATCTGGTGGTGTGGATAGTTCATTAGCGGCTGCAATATTAGTAGAAAAAGGTTGGAATGTTGAGGGATTAACACTTTGGTTAATGAAAGGTCAAGGTTCATGTTGCTCAGAGGGTTTAGTTGATGCCGCAGGGATCTGCGAAGACTTAGGAATTAATCATCATATTATTGATTCAAGAGATTTATTTGCAGAGAAAGTCATTAAAAACACAATTAGTGGATACCAATCAGGTATTACTCCACTGCCTTGCTCTATGTGTAATAAAAATGTCAAGTTTGAGGAAATGCTTAATTGGGCAAAAAAACAAAGTAATTTTACGTACATTGCAACGGGGCATTACGCTCGAATCAAACAAAAAAGCGATTTTGCGACTCAAATCTGTGATGATTTAATCCTGAATGATTATTTACTATTGAGAGGTCTTGATCAGAATAAAGATCAAAGTTACTTCCTTTATACCCTCTCGCAGGAAATATTACACAGATTACATTTTCCACTGGGAGAATTCACTAAACAAGATACTAGGAATAAAGCTTTAAAAATGGGTTTGCGGACTTCAAACAAACCAGAGAGTCAAGATTTATGTTTAGTTGAAAAATACGGTTCAATGCAAAATTTCTTGGGTAACTACATAACAAACAAAAAAGGACAAATAAAACACATTAATGGGCAAATAGTAGGAGAGCATCAAGGTATTCAAAATTTTACAATAGGACAACGTAAGGGGCTTGGTGTATCTTGGTCTGAACCACTTTACGTTAAAAAATTAGATCCTATAAATAATATTGTTTATGTAGCCAGTCCCAAGGAATTAATGGAAAGTGAGGCTCTAATAAAACAAATAAATTGGGTTTCCATAGAAAACCCGCAAAAACCTATTGAAGCAGATGTTCAAATTCGATATCGGAGTAAACCTGTGAAATGTGTATTAACTCCAACTAATAATGCTAATGAAAATAAAATAGTCTTTAAAGAGAATCAAAGTGCTATTACTCCAGGGCAAGGAGCAGTTTTCTATAGAGGAGAAATACTTTTAGGTGGAGGTTTAATAAGTTAATTTCTTGGATGAAAATAATTCAGCCAAAGTAGCAAGAAAAATATTATTACCAGTGGTTTATCACCATTGAGAGTATAAAAAGTTTTCTTTTTAGAAAGATTTGGTAAAAATAAACTTATTAATTCCTGGTCTTTTTCTAATAATTTCATAATTCTTCCATCATTTCTTATTACACCAGAAGGGCCTGTATTAGAAATTAAAATACTATCTCGATCATTCTCTATACTTCTAAGAGATGCATTAGAAATAAATTGATCATGAAGCATTTGTGGATATGGATCTAAATTAGCAACTGATAGGATTAGTTTTGAACCATATTTAACAGCTTTTCTTATACCCTCTCCGTTACTTATTTCATAACATATTGCAACTGCTAAAGGGGGAATCTCTGAATTAGACCACTTAAAATACCTAGATGCATTCCCTTTTTGAAGCCCTCCCAATGAGGATAAGCTAAGGTTGAATTTATTTAAATAACTAGGTACTTTTTCTCCGAGGGGAACTAGTCGATTCTTATCCAAATAACTATCAAAAGATTCATTACCCTTTTTAAATGCGAGCAGAGAACTTCTCATACCATTTTTTCCTAAACGGAACCCCCCAGTTAGAGTGTCAATCCTGCTCCCGAAAATAAACTTAAAATTATTTTTTGTTGTCCCTTCGGGCGCAACCAATATTTTTGCTTCAGTCTTTAAGGCTTCCTTTTGCGCAAGAACAAATTTTTCATGAACCTGTTGATTATGTAAAGTTAATTTATCTTTAGTTGGAATATTTGTTTGCCAAATAGCTATTGGATAGGGCGAATTCCTCAATTGAGTTTGAATAAGTGTTGCTCCTAGAAAATGGAAGACAACTAATAATATTAGACCAGCAAATAAGGTTTTCTGAAAATTAAGTTTTTTCTTCCATTTAAAATAGATAAAAAACAGCCAAAAACCAAAACAAATTTGTAATACGCTTAATCCTCTAGCACCTATCCACTTGGCCATACCTGCAAGGAGTAAATCGCCAGGAATTAGCCCCTCACCCAAACCAATCCAGTAATATGGGCTTTGAGATAGAATCAATTCTCCAACTCCCCATAATGTAGATAAGAAAAATACCTTGATAAATAATTGCGAAGAACTTAAATAAGATATATTCCTTTTGTTGAGAATTTGAGAGGCGCATAATCCCCAAGCCATGACCAGCCCTCCCCCTAGAAAAGAACAAATAATTAAGATAACAGAGGTAGCTAATATGCTCGAAATCCATGAAAAGCCAAGCCAAGTCAAAGGATGCAAATACAATATCCAACAATGACTGACAATTACGAAAGCGAATCCCCAAAGGAAATTAGATCCTTTCTTATCAAAATTACTCCACATAATTGCTAATGAGATAGGCATACAAATTATCCAAGCATTACTCGAAACAGCTAATCCACCAAGGAATCCACCAAATAACCCACAGAAATATTTTTCTAAATTTGTTCTATCTATTTCCTTTAACAAACTTTTGATTTGATAATTTATGAAATTTATTTAAATTCTACCTTTTTTCTGTAAGAATAAAACAAGTTGCATTAAAAGCCCGTGAAAGAAATTTTAATCAGTTTTACCGTGTTTGTTTTTTGTATTGGAATTACAATCTTCAGTCAAATCAATTCTCCAAAGGTTGCTAACGCTTTCCAATCAAATATATCGAGCATTCAAGCCGACCCCTCAATTACATTTCCCAAAGAACAAAAAAGTAATATATTTGAATTAGACCCATCAGATCCAAACCCTAAACTTTTTGCTATGGCAGATGAGACCTTTCAAAATGAAAAAGCTATTACAACAGATAGTGGTTTAATATACTTAGATTTAACAACTGGTGAGGGGCAAGAAGCTACACCTGGCTCAACAGTTACTGTCAACTACACTGGTACTTTAGAGAATGGCGATCAATTTGATACAAGTATTGGAAGAGCACCTTTTAGTTTTCCTTTAGGTGCAGGTAGGGTTATTAAAGGTTGGGACGAGGGTGTTGCTGGTATGAAAGTTGGGGGCAAAAGGAAACTTACAATTCCTCCTGAGCTTGGTTACGGATCAAGAGGGGCAGGTAATGTTATACCAGCTAATGCAACACTTATTTTTGAGGTTGAATTACTAAAAGTTAACTAAAGTAGAATAAGAAATTACTGAAAACATTTCTATTTGGACAAATTATTGAGTAATATATATATAATCCCAATAAACGAATGTTAAACAATTTACTCAAATCAATCCTAACTAAACAATCTACTAGCAGAGTCCATGCTCATTGCGATGGTCCTTGTGGTGTTTACGATCCTGCGTCAGCAAGAGTTGCTGCAGAAGCAGTTTTATCAATGACTAAAAAACTCATTGCCTTAGTCCCCCCAGAAAGTACAAACTCTGAGGAATGGGCAAGCTATAGCAATACTTTCTCAAGATATGTTGCTGTTAAGGAAGAACAAGCAAAAGAAGCGAAAACTGAAATCCTAATACTATGGACTGATTATTTTAAGCCAGTGCACCTTGAAACTTATCCAGATTTGCATGAAACAATATGGAAAGCTGCTAAACTTTGCAGTGCCTGCAAAGTAAATATTGATCTATCACAAGCCGAAGAATTAATGAGTCAAATTGAAAAAATTCATAATATCTTCTGGCAAACCAAGGGTAGAAGTGATGCTTTTGTAAAAGCAAGTTAATAAATAGAAATTCTTAAAGTTATAATTGACATAATTTTATACTTCATTGGTATGCGCCAAACAGCAGTTGTTTGCGGCATATCAATGTATCCCTCTCTTGAAGATGGGGATATAATTTTCTACAAAAAATATTTACCCAATCGAACTCCCCTCAATAAAGGTGATGTAGTGATTTTCCTCCATCCCTTAGATAACATTAAATTAATCAAAAGAGTCAGCAAAATTGCAAAACAAGGTATTGAAGTATCTGGAGATAATAAGAGCTTTAGTAAAGATAGCAATACTTTTGGATTAATAATTAAGGAAAATATCCTAGGAATTTTCTCCTCAAAAATTAGTAGGAAAATAAACTTGAGTAATCGCTCATCTAATAAAAATAGAAGTACTTTTTTGTAACCAAAAGACTCCCATTGATAATGAAAGGAACCCAGCAAAGGAAAAAAGTTTTCGAACAAATTTCTGTCCAGCTCTAAGTGTAGAGTATGAAATTAAAAAGGTAAATAAATTCATAATTATGAGAGATCCAAATAAATATGAAATCAAATATGCAACTGCCTGAAAGATTGGCAAAGCTAAAGCTGGTAAAACGGCAAGAAAATGACTTCCACCAGCAACCCCATGCAAAAAACCTAAACTTGTTAGAGCGTGTGAATGCTTGAGATGTTTTGTATTTTCTAAGCCATGAAAATGTAAATGCTCATGAGCTGAGCCGTCAGAGTGTTTATGAGTATGCGAATGAATACTCAATCCAAAAGATTTTTTGATTGCAATTATTCCTATTATCAATAATGAAATCCCAACTAAAAACTCTGCAAAATTAGAAAACCTTGACAGTTTTGTAAAGTCTTTAATAAAAATCGCAAGAAAAGATAAAAGTATTACGCCTGAAGAATGACCTAGGCCCCATGACAAAGCATTTCTCAATGCACCTTTGGGGTTCGTTATAGAGGAGGGTGCCATGGCTATCAAATGGTCTGCGCCACTCATGACATGGATCACTCCTGCCAATAAGCCTGTAAATACTACTATTTGCATTCAAATATAAATTTTTTAATAGGCGTATAATTTTTTATATCATAATTTTAGTTAATTTTTCAGAAAGAGTTAATTAAATTCTTGAAACCCAATTCAATATCATCTTCTCTCATTAATTTTTCTCCTATTAGTGCACCTTTAATTCCTACAGATTGCAATCGCTTTAAATCTTCAGTATTGTTTATACCTGATTCACTAATAAAAACAATTTCTTTATTGAGAGAGAAGTTGGAATGGCTACTAGCTAAATTCAATGTAATGTCTATGTCAGTGGTAAATGTCTTTAAATTTCTATTATTAATACCGATTAAATTAAAACATTTTAATTTTAAAACTCTTTCTAGTTCCTTGTCATTGTGAACTTCCACTAAAACATCCATATTTAGTTTATCCGCAATTTTTTTTAAATAACGTAAGTCTGAATCTTCAAGGATAGCAGCTATCAATAAAACGGCATCTGCACCTGATATTCTTGCTTTATATATTTGATAAGCCGAAATAATAAAATCTTTGCATAGCAGAGGTAAAGTGCTTACTTTTCTAACATCTGCAAGTATTTCGAAACCTCCTTGGAAAAATTTTTTATCTGTCAAGACGGAAATACAAGCAGCTCCAGCTCTTTCATATGAAATTGCTATGTTCTCTGGATAAAAGTCCTCCCTTATAACTCCTTTACTGGGACTCGCTTTTTTAATCTCTGCAATTATTCCAAACTTAAGTCTTGAATCTTGTAGTCCATTGATAAAGCCTTTAGTTGGAGGCAAAGTGTCAATTTTACTTATTAATTCCTCTAATGGAAGTGAGTTCTTGAATTGTTTTATTTCGGTATCTTTATGCCAAACAATTTCTTCTAAAACATTTTTAGCAGCTGATTCTTCATGAGGTATTGCATACTCCAAGTTATCAACTCTTACCTTAGGATTTGGAGGCTTTCTTCTGATATCCATATCTAGTATCTAAAGTTAAGTAATCTGTGATGCAGCCAGCTTATAAGCTACCTCGACAACTTCACTGAGGGTTGGATGAGTATGTACCTCGCTGGATAATTGAATAACATCTTGCTTCCTGGCAATTGCATTAGCGATTTCTTGAATTAAATCAGCTGCATGCATACCAAAAATATGGGCACCTAAAACTTTTCCAGATTTTTTGTTAAAGAGCAGTTTAAGCATTCCATCACTTTCAAGTTCTGCAAGAGCTTTAGAGTTTGCTTTAAAGTAACTTTTAACAATACCTAAAGGGAAACCTTCCTCATCTGACTGTTTTTTTGCATCACTTTCTGAAAGCCCTACAGAACTAATTTCAGGATGTGTGAAGGTAGCTGCAGGAATACTCAGATAATCTATTGTTTTGTTGGCACCACAAATATTCTCAACGGCAATAGTTCCTTGTGCAGCAGCTGTATGAGCAAGCATCAACTTACCAGTAACATCTCCAACTGCATATAGATTTGGGATCACCTTCCCTTTTTTAGTAACTCTCATTTGTTTATCAATTGGAATAAAACCTCTTTCTGTCTCAATATCTAATAATTGAAGATTTAAACCTTCAGTATTCGGTGTTCTTCCAGTCGCGACAAGAACAGCATCAACTTCAAGATTTTCGACAACTTTTTTTGATTTTGCGTCTTTAAGCTCCACATTAACTGGGCAACCAGGAATAATTTTTGTGGCAAAAACTTCAGATTTTGTGTCAATATCCCTTGCCTGGATGAGGTTCTTCTTAGCTATTTTTGTTATGTCAGGATCAAATGTTGGCATTATCTTGTCAAGAGCCTCTATCATCGTTACCTCACAACCTAATGCGGTATAAACATCAGCGAATTCAAGACCAATATAACCACTCCCAATAATAGCTATCCATCTAGGCAACCACTCAAGTCTTACTGCTTCATCACTTGTAAAGACAGTTCTTTGATCAATTTCTATACCTTTTGGAACAAATGGAGATGAACCTGTAGCAATTACAATATCTTTACAACTAAAAATCTTGTCTATACCATTATTATTTCTTATACCGACTTTTTGATGACCCTCTAGTCTACCAACACCTCTTAGTATCTCTACTCCATTTCTAGTTAATGTTTTTGTGAGGTTATCTCTAATGTTCATCACAAGATTATTAGCATGAGCAGAAATCTTAGACCTCTCAAATCTTACTGGAGAAGTATGGATACCAAACTTCTGTAAATGTTGGAAATTTGCAAGTTCCCTCACTTTCCCACTAGCCGCTAATAATGCTTTGGATGGAACACATCCCTTATTTACACAAGTTCCTCCCATATCAGCTCTCTCCACAATAGCCACTTTTAAACCTTTTTCTGCAGCATGCTTGGCAGCATCAAAGCCACCATAACCAGCTCCAATAACTATTAAATCAAAGTCAAATTTTGAATCGTTCACTTTACAATTTGGAATTTTTTATTAATGCGACTCTTTTTCGCTCAAGCAGTAATGGAACTGCCACACAAGCCACATTTAATGATTCTACAAGTTCATTATGCGGAATTGTAATAGTTTCATTAAAAGCTTCTTGAATTTTATTATGAATTCCTGAACCCTCATTCCCTAATATTACGACTGTAGGTTTTAACCAATCCAATTCCCAATATGGTTTCAATGAAGTTTTAGAGGATTTAGCTTGACTACTTGTTGATACAATTTGGAATCCATTTCGTTTGAAATTCTGGAGATAAATTAGAGTTTTGCTCGCAACTGTATTATCATCACCCTCAATTCGAAGAAAAGGAAGTTTAAAAATTGAGCCACAAGAAGCTCTAAGTACTTTTGGTGATAAAGGATTTGCACCGCCGCCAATTAAAACTTTATTTACTCCCCCCGCTAAGGCTGTTCTAAAGAGATTACCCAAATTCCCAGGATCCTGAATTCTATCCAAAACTAGAATGAAATCATCTTTCAGAGAAAAATTAAACTCAGTTAAATAAGACTTCTTAACCAAGGCAGCAACCCCATCAGGTGTTTTTGCGGATACTGCTGAAGTCAAAGCCTCAATAGATACGCTTGAAATCAAAGCCTTATCTAAATTAGTAATTAATGAAGAATTTTTCTTCTGCCATACCTGAGTAGCTATGATAGATTCAGGGGCTATGCCTGAATTTAATAATTCTTCAAGTAAATGTGTACCTTCAATACAAAAAAATTCTTTATCCTTTGAGGGCAATTTATCCTTGAAAGCTCTAAATCTTTTTATAAGATTGTTATTTTTACTATTTATTATGAAATTAGTATTTTCTATATTGTTAAGAAATCATTAATACTAAATTTACATACTATATTTCAAGATGCAAATTCAACCTTATAAATTATGCAATAAACCAACTCAATATATTGATAATTATATTGAAGATATTTCGCGTGTAAAAACCTGATCCGCATCAACTTAAGTAAAATCTCCTTAAATAAATAGACTCTAAATATTCCTTCTCCTCTATTCGACCTTTATCTTTAAATAATTAATAACAGAAATTTATAATTATTAAATTAAGTAATTTTGAAATCATAAGAGTTAAGAATGGGTAGACTTAAAAAGCCTAATTTGTCATTATAAGAAAACATAATCAAATTCTTGATGATTTGTGAAATCGGGGAAAAGTCAGATCTTAAATCACAACATTTAAAGATACATGGCCAAACCAAATTAAAAGGTACTGTAAGAATTAGTGGTGCTAAGAACTCTGCACTAGTCCTGCTTGCAGCGTCATTACTTTCAGATGAAAAAATTACAATTGAAAACATTCCAGATTTAACTGATGTTGAAAAAATGAAGAATATATTGAAAACTTTAGGAGTTAAATTAGTAAACGAAGAAAATAAACTAATCATTGACTCAACAGATCTACATAATAGTGAACTCCCATATGAACTTGTAAATGGTTTAAGAGCTAGTTTCTTTTGTATGGGTTCACTACTTGCAAGGTTGGGGGAGGCGTCTTTATCTCTACCTGGTGGATGTAAAATTGGCAAAAGACCAATTGACGAGCATATCAAAGGTCTTAAAGCCTTGGGTGCAACTATTTCTTCAAAGGATGGATTTATATTAGCTAAAATTAAAAATAATGAAAAAAGACTGATCGGGACAAAGATCTCTCTTGAATGCCCCAGTGTTGGTGCCACTGAAACCCTCATAATGGCGGCGACCTTAGCTAAAGGACAAACAATTATAGAGAATGCTGCAAGAGAACCTGAGATTCAAGATTTGTGTCAAATGCTGAACAAAATGGGGGCAAAAATCTTTGGAGCAGGACAATCAAAAATTATTATTGATGGAGTTTACAGATTAAAAGGTTGTTTCCATAAAGTAATTCCTGACAGAATTGAAGCTGGTACTTTTCTAATAGCTTCCGCAGCAACTTTATCTTCAATAACCATATCTCCCGTTATCCCTCAACACCTTGAAGCAGTTTTAGATAAACTCAGGGAAACTGGAAGTAAAATTGCTATTAAAGGAAATCAAATTAGTATCTCGACAAAATTAATTAAGCCTACAAACATCGAAACAGCTCCATTCCCAGGTTTCCCAACTGATCTACAGGCACCATTTACAGCGTTAATGAGTATTGCAGAGGGAGAATCAAGAATTTGCGAAAATATTTTTGAAAATAGGATGAACCATGTAGCACTCCTAAATAAAATGGGGGCATCCATAAGAATTGAAAAAAATATTGCGCATATAAGCGGGGTAAAAAATCTGAAATCAGAGAGTTTGATAGGTTTGGATTTACGCTCAACTGCAGCGATAATTATAGCTGCATTAACTGCTGATAATTTAAGTATAGTAGGAGGTCTTGAACATCTTGATAGGGGTTATGAAAGTTTCGAATGCAAATTAAATAATTTGGGAGCGAACATTACTAGAGAATATAATGAAAGAATTTTTGTAGACCCTAAAAATGCTTCGAGAGATTTACCTTCAAACAAGAAAAATTATCAAGCAGCCTAAATTTTATAATATTCTTAATGCTGTGATAACAAATTTGGACTATAATCCAGTAAGTTTAACTAAAAATTTACTTGGGAGCGTGGTGAAATTGGTAGACGCACCGCACTCAAAATGCGGCACCCTCGGGTATGTCGGTTCAAGTCCGACCGCTCCCACTTTAATGAATACATATAATAGATTTCCAATTTCATTTAAAAAAGGCAAAGGTTGTTGGTTATGGGATAAA
>MDSZ01142186.1_pt1 | contig 17430 bp, 11 predicted proteins | sample 811201 | NCBI WGS metagenome assembly MDSZ01 (sample SAMN05326647, study PRJNA326480) | marine metagenome | isolation source: seawater | place: Indian Ocean: North | collected 2010
CCCACATTCCACGCAAACCTAAACCCTTCGGAGGTGAGTACATGGATCCAAAAATAATACGATCAGTAGACGTCCTAAAATAATCAGCAGCAGATTCAACTTGGAATTGATCAACTGGGTCGCTTCCGTAAATCGCTTCGTGTATTCCATCTGAAGTTAACGGTTGATTTGTTCCTTGGTGATATTCTTCTCCTGCTCTCATCAAAGATCCGTGAAATGTAACTTCCATATCCCTTAGAAAATCTATCATCTCGTCAGCGTTTATTTTGTCACAATTTTCTGCCAGAACATTTGGAATATTTTCCCATCCAAAAACAATGTAATCTTCAGGAAGAAGAACGTAAGGAGACTCCTTAAAATCTCTTACTTTCGGCTTGAACACAAAATTATCAATTTGCAAAGATCCTGTTACAGTCGAAAGCGCTTCTTTATACTCAGCAGCAGAGCTTAAAAACCTCCCAGAATTGTTAAAATACTCATTCGAACGGTCGACGAGGTCAATAGCATACAAGTGGTGATCAGAAGAATACTCGCTATCAATATTAGGCAGATGGTTCGCACCTGGAAAAACTCTATCGATGGCATCCTCAGATATACTAGATCTCTGAGAGAGGCTGTATCCGGCAAGCCCGCTGGCCGGGATGTCTGCAAAAGAAGTCAAAGCGACAACCTGTACGTCCGTATCAGCAGACGCAACGTTTGCAGTGACTTCAAAATAGCCGATTGCTGTTCCGGGGTTACCTACCCTGAGTCGCCTGCCTATCCTGTATCGATAGTCACTTCCTGCTTGGTTGGCAAGAGTTAATGTCGTAGTAGTAGTTGTTATCGGAGTTCCTGCAATGAAGAAATTATCACCTGGCAAGTCCTTGTATTGCCAGTAAATGTTGAGCGGCTTAGAAACTAACCTAAAGAGCGAATCTGCTTGGGCCAGGTCTCCATCAACTGGAGAGTTCAAAGTTTTTCTTGGCGTGATCTCCATTCCGAAACTAGCAGATAGACCTACTTTTGTCTTTTGTGAAGTATCATACTCTAATAGAGCATCAAAACTTTTAGAAAATTTTTCGTAATTTTCTTCAGACAGCTTTGTTTTAAACAAATTGTTTTCGTCGATTGTTCCTATCCTTGCGTAGGATATTACCTCTCGACTTCCAGCCATTGTCTCTTCAAAAGAAGACTTTAGATAAGCGAGTGCTGAAGATCCGGTGGCGTAGTATTGTCCCAAACCGTATCTGTTAGGTGCCAAAGCAATATACTCTTCATACAGTTCTGTGGGTTCAAAAGTCCGATGATAGTATCCATGTGAACTGCTACTATATTCTCTGGTCTGGCGCATTATAAAAAAGTTTCTAAGCTCAACTGTCCCTAAATCTGTTAGTGAACTTATCCCTAAATTCCCTTTGAAATTTACAGTAATCTTCTCCAAGACGAAAGGTTCAGAAATATAATCAGACATTCTGTAAGCATGATCAGAACTTGCCTTATAGTGTAAACCAAAGGGAAAGTCTGTGTGAGATGTGTAATGTCCGGTCGAACGGACTCTCATGGCTTTTTCTAAAACTTCTGCACTATTGTTTGTTGAAAGAGGTTTCCAATAGTCAACACTGTTAAAATTATCAGACAAGTAAGAGGGCTTATTAAAACCTCTTCGAGTATTTCCAGCGTAACTCCCTAAAAATGTACTTCTAGGACCGTCTGGATGCCAGTATGAACTTGTGTTTATAAAATTTGGGTTTTTGTAGAGACTGTGTCCGCCGAAGAATGTATTCTGCGGCATCATTGTCCATTTTCTGTTTTTCTTGTTCCAATAACAAAAACCTGTTCCAAATTCTCCTGCTAGCTGTGGATGAAAAGTTCCTGGGCATCCTCCTGACCCACTTTGTACCTCTGTTACCTGATCGTTGAAGGACGAAGTGGTGGCACCAATGTATACCATTGATGAAGTCGAGTAAAAAACAGGATCACCGTGAGTGTCTGCACTCTTGAGTCTGAACTTGATTTGAGTTTTGTCCCTGAGTTTATACGTTGATCCCGGATAAATCTTTGGATTTGATCCTGATGTGTAAAATTCTGTCGGCTTGAAACTTATCCTTGAATCTGTAAATGGACTTAGATTTTCTCCTGGAGAAAAGTGAACACCTGTATCTGCCACACCTGGCAAAACTGCGCTTTTCTCTATTTCTAGAGTTGGAAGAGCGTTCGGTGAGCTAATTCCTGCCTTTCGGTGAACACTGTTTTTACTTAGTCTAGTTCCTGCATTTACAGATACGTGTTCGGGTGAGAATTGTTGTATCTCTAAGCGGGAACCGTAAACAGATTTGCTTGAAGCTTTTGGACCACCGCCTGGGCCAGCTCTGACGACGCCTACGACTGCATTGACATTTTTCCTGTCTGTGTATTGTAATTTAACAGCGCCTTTTTCGTATTTTGCTTTTATGCCCAACAAAGAAGAATCAGAATTTATCGCAATCGAAAGCTCGTATGCTAGATGGTCTCCAGATCCTATCTTGACTTGTTTGTCCCTTCCTAAAAGAAACTTTAAATTCTCTTCATCGTTTACCTGTCCAAGAATTTCAACCGGCTCGGCTCCTGATATCGTAGGCTCGTTCGTAAACTCTGGCGTTTTTGAAACAAATTCGTAGATTTTTGTGTGTATTCCGTCTGATCCTGTGATTGCCAACGCAAAGTTTTCCAGATTCTTAAGTCCTTTCTTGAACTTAATTCTAGCTGTATCCTTACCTGAAAAGAAGTTTACTACCTTGTTGTCGTCAAAAGGAATCGATGTTGTTCCTCGAAAGTCTGCATCTCCAATGCGTAAATTTTGAGGATATGAACCGGTGCGATAATCACTCTCTCTTATGATTGTTCGAGCAGGATTTGTAAGATATCCTGAACTTGCTGTCTTCATTCCCTTGACAGAACTATTATATATTGCTTTTATCTCTTCTTTTGAAAGCTCAGCAGACCAGACGCAAGCTTCGGCAATTTCGTGCTGGCCGACAAAAGACACGTGATTATCTCCAATCTCTAAGCCTTGTCCTAGAATTACAGAATAAGCGCTGTCAGGAGCTACATCAACGTTAACAGCTTGTGGTACACCGTTGACGTACACCATAGGATTAGTACTAGGTGATTTAGTAAGATTTTCTAGATCAAATGTGAAAGCTACATGAACCCACTCGTCTCTCGGTAACATTTCCGCTGTGAGCCACTTCGATGGTGTGGAGTTCACATCGTCTATCTGTAAATAAAGTCTCTCGCCGCCGTCGATGTGCCGAATCCTAGCAAAGTAAATGTCAAAAGATCCTATGCAGAATATTGTTCCGTATATTCTACCTGAAACGAATGCCTCAGGATATATCCATGCACTACAAGTTATTTTTGATGATTTAGCACCAGCGGAGAGTTTGCCTATTCTAGAGCTCCAATATGCCGCAGTGCCAACAAAGACAGACGCTGGATCACCGTGAATTTGCTGCAATGCGTAGTAATTTTTTAAACCGGCAACGCTTCTTAAAGCAAATGAGGGGGAATTGATCGGCGTAAAAGAAAGATTTTTTAGGCTTAGATCAGTGGCACCGGTGTTGGAGAACCTTGTCCATAACTCAAGGTCTTCACTAGAACCGTAAAAATTACCGCTCGGGTCAATAAAATTCTTGTTTAAGTCATAATCTTGTGCTATGCTGTCTTTTTTTAAAAACTTAGGCATTACTTTTTCAAGCCCCCATAGTTCAAAGAGTCAGTTCCTCCTCCGATAAAATCTGCACCTCTAGATCCGTACACTTCAAACTCTTCTTCGTTGTCTGTACTAAAGCCTGTTCCCGACTTTAATTTGTCTTGAATATCTGTAGAAATTGTGATTCCTAACTTTTCTTTTTCACTAAAATATAATTCCAAAAATGAACTTGTGTCCACAAAAGGTTTTAAATTTCTTTCATCTTGATGAAAAATAGGAGGCAGCTCAACAGAAATCTGGTCTCCAACAACAAAATATTCGACTCCATCTAGATAGGGAACTGCCTTAGCGTCTGACATATCATAGCCTTCTTCTAATTTCTGGCTTCTTCGAAAAGGATCTTCCACAACAAGTGAACCTCTAATCCCACGTGTTCGAAAAGGTATGTCAGTATTAGACAAATCAACATAAGACCTTATTCCCAGTGGTTCTATGACACCGTCCATTCTTGACTCAGCAGATGCATTCACAATGGTTTCTGGAACGAGCAAAGCCATTGGGTGGGTGGCCACTATAATCTCAGGCATATTCTGTATGTCAAATATGTCAGTAAAGATTTTATCATTGTTGTAAACGTCAGTCTGACCTAAGTCTCTCATTTCGACCGCATGACTTATTTTTCGCTTAGGTAGACGTTGTTTGTTAAATGCAGATAAGTTTGGAAGCTGCAGAAATATTCCGATGTAGTTGGCTGGTGGTATTACAGTCCCCAATGATTCTGTGTTGGAGTACTTACTATTGTATTGGACTGATAAGTACTTTGCGTCTCCGGGGACAGGGTTTGACAAGACATCATAAACTATCCTTCTTTCTTGAGACCTTATGTAAACTCTCATTCCAATTCCGATGGAACCGTCAGTAGGCCAATTTACGTCTTCATCTAAAGGAAATGCTCTTGTCAACAAGAGAACATCCTTATCAAAAACTAGACCGTCGTTTTCGCGTAGTTCAAATCCTCCGGCTCCGAAACTAAACTGTACTGTTCTAATTGAACCCCAGTCAGTCCTTAATGTTTCGCCAGATCCAGGAACTTCAGGTGTTCGATTGTCATCATAAGGACTTTTTGCCCTCTCCTCTCCTACGAATATATAGTCAGAAGCATTAGACCTAGGGTAAACAGAAACTCTATTTTCTATTTGAGCGTAATCATTTACATACCTTCCGTCAACCCGAGTATCAAAAGAACCACTCAGAGTTCCTTCTGTGAAAATATTATGTACTGAAGAGCCTTTTGATATGCTTCCGTTTGTAACTCTATTACTCAAATTTCTCTACCTCTTCTTTAAAAGACCGACAATTTGCTTGACGTATATTTCACCAGGGTTTGGTCGCTCGAGCTCTCCTAGGTACATATCAGTGTATTTATAGTCAAATTTGTTTCTTTCTAATGAGTGACTCTCTATTATAAAGTTTGTACCCAAAAATTTTGAGGAACGAGGTACTAATCCTTCTAAAACATCGCCAACTGTATCGTCGAACCACTTGAAGAAAGAAAAGAATTTTGAGAGTGACATCTTTTCTGTTAAACGATTAAAATATATTCTGCGAAGCGATCTAAGTGACTTGTACTCTGATGCGAACACAAGTTCTGGATCTCCGATTGCATTGTCAAAATAATCCAAAGATGAAAAAAGCAATATGATATCATCGTTTAGAGCTTGTGCTGTTGAAACTTCTACTTCAACTCTTTTATCGTCATACGGTTTTTCGTCAGGTGGTAAATTGTACAGAGGTGCAACAGCAACCCCTTCCCTCTCTGCTCGGTCCGGATCTTTGTATGACCTTACTCTTACTTTGTTTTCACTTGATCTGATATCTAATTTTGGAGATAAAATTCTATAGTCAAAACGAGCAGGAACTATCACTTCAGCTTCTGGTTCAAACCCTGTTCCTGTCCCTATCAAGTTGTTTTGTGAGAAATCAAAGATTTTGATGTTTCCTAAGCTGTTTGCTCCTGTAACTTCTTGTTTCATGTCATAGTCAAAACGAAGTTTTTCGAAAGATCCTGATTCATGTTCTACAAAACCATAATTTAAGTTCGGCATCTTAACACCAAGGGATTTAGGATTTTCTACGTGAACATTGACTTCTTCTTTGCTCATATCTTTTGAGAAAAACCTTAAATTTGTTGCATTGCCAGAAAAGTTTACAGTTTTTGCTGCTGTTTCTGTCGATTGGTTCAAAAAACTAAGAGGAGAAGTACTATCATAGCCTAAGCTCATACTGCCTATTGCTACGTACGATCCTGATGCGTTGTATTCTGTGTTTATGGAGTTGAGAGAATTACTAGTAATATCACCTATGTACGCAGATGCAGATAGCAGCAAAGGCTCTTTGACAAATCTGCTTTTTCCAGCGTACAGATAGTAAGATGAAGAAAGTATATTGTCATCCTTTCTTGGTATTTTTCTTCCGAACGATACTGTCCATTTTTGTCCGTCGAATAAATCAATATCGTTTATCTGAATTTTAATTGTATCCGTGCTTGACCCGTCAGGCTTGCCGTAAAGCACTAAGGATCCAGTCACACCTTGTCCCAAATCAGGCTTGTTGGCAACCACGTTAAAAGTTAACCAAGAGTTTCCGACACCGCCTGATGATCCTGTTGTTTGCAGTCTCATCAGACTTTGTGTTTGTTTGTGTCTTATTTTGCCCGGAAAATTAAAAGTTCCGGCGCAATGCCAAGATCCGCTAGTAAATAAACCATCGTTAGGGTTGTCGCTTTTTCCATCAACAAAGCTACCGACAATAGGAGGAAATCCAGGTTCGACCCTAGAACCTGAAAGATAACCTGACGTTACTAAAGGACGCTTGCTGTCTCTTCCCTCTCCGTCAATCGATCCTTGAAGATTTAATGATCCTGAGAATCTCATGGTTTTACCCATGTGAGTTCTCTTCTCATACGAATTTTCTATTTCCTTTCTAGGGTTACCGCCGTACTCCCTAATTCTAAAAGTAGTTCCTGGATTTATCCCTATATTTCTCAGAGATGCTTCTAAAGACGATCGGGTACCCTTGTATTTTCTTATGTTGGGTAGATCAGATAAGATTCTTCTCCATACTATGTTCTGTATGTCTTGCAAAGATCTATTAGTCTGAGCTGCGTCTAATGAGACATTTCTTCCTTGCAAAGTCTGTTCAACAGTAGCAGCATTAAATTGACTTGGCAAGTCTATGTCATAGTACTTTGCCAGATAAGGTAAAAGTTGATCTGATATCGTGCCTTCTGTCTTATAGTCCGTCTTTAACAGCCTAGAGAACTCGTCTATAAACAGTTTAATTTGATCAAAAGTTTCTGACCATAAAAACAAAACTGATGCTATTAGTTCAGCTTGTTGTAATTTATTACCACCTGGCTGATTTTGAGAAATCCCAGGTTGAGTTTCTAGGATTTGCTGGTCAGTAGTCAAGCCAAAATAATTCTGTTCATCAACAAGATAATGAGTTGGGACCAAGTTAGTTATAAGGTTAGGATTGTTATAATCATAGTTTGTGGCACTTTGAAGCAGACGATCAGATAATTGCCTAACAGTTTCAAATGCAGGAAATAAAACAGGAGAATTTTCTTTGTCTTCTTTGGGTAAAGATCGCTCGCTAATCCTGCTGATATCTCTTTGATTCATTTGAAAATTCTGTATTTTTGTATGCATCCCGAAACCAGAATGATCTAAGCAAAGATTTTCATTGCCGTAATTGCCGTACTCATACGAACCTGAAGGTTCGTTAAACTTAAAGTATAGTTTTAAGTCACTTTGAGCAAATATCTCGCGGTCTTTATAGTTTCTGATATCTTTGGTTAATCTTGCAGAGTCAAAGTACCGAAAGTCATCCAAAGCACCTGACAATGTTTGCTTTGGTGTGAAAACATCACTTACGTACTGATGTTCAGTCCCTGATCCGATTGTGAGCATGCTGTTGTCAAAATCAAATTTTGACAAAAACAAACTTCCTTCGCTATGAGTAGTTTTCTCTCCGTCTAGGACTATTTTTAACTTATCAGTGTTTCCTCTGTCGTACATCGCCGCGACATGAACAAATTTTCCTTTCTGGATTCGACTCTTTACTGCTTCACTTTTGGATCCATCACTCAGTATTAACATTAAGTCACACTCAGAACTTCCTGATGTGAGGCCTGCGGAATCAGATAAAGCAAGTGTGTACCCTCTGTTTTGATGAAGTCTTTGAGCTATGACTTCATTTTGATTTACAGAGCCTGACGGGACAAAAAGCTTCATTTCAAAAGTGAAAGGTTTATTTCCTATAGATAGAGGCAGCCTTTCTGACAGTGACTTCTTTTTTGCAGCATCTGCAGATATCTCTTTTTCATTGACTAGAAGGTGAGTGCCCGGGTCAGATCCGTTTCTATCAAAAATTAAAAACCCAGCATGTTTTGGAAATTCATCAAAGACGTATTTTTCAAAACCACTTATCTTGTCAAAAAACTGCTCATATTCTTTTCTTGTTCCATCAAAAGGATATTGATTTATAATTTTTTCAAATGCTACTTGAACTTTGTTTTTTGCAGAATTAAAAAAAGTATGATTTTCAAATTTAGAAAAGTCAATATTTAGCTGCTGTGTGTTTTTAAGAGGTGCACCTTCCGGATCAAATCTAAATGAGGATGAAGTAAATACTGCACCAAAACTGTTTTGCTCCGAGTCTGCCAATGTCATCGTAGTTTTCGAATTACCGTTTCTTATGACGCTAGGTCTGAACAGGGCATTTTCGAAAAAATTACTCTTTCTTAAAGTCATTATTTCACCGTGAATCTAGACCTTTGGTCTCTTATAACTTTTCTCATTCCGCTATTTTTTACTAAGAACTCAAAAACATATGATCTACCCGGAGGCAATATACTAAAGTGAAACGAAAAGAACATTCCTTCATTATCTGTGGAAACTCTGGTTGAATTATCATCTTCACCGAATTCAATAATTGGTTGTAAAGAATCTGCGTCTAAAACTCGGTAGTATACTTCATCAAATATTTCTGACTTTTTCTTGATAGATTTCTTTTTAGGTTTTTCGTACCTTTTAGAGTGGTCTACAGCAAAAAGGGTAATTCTTTCTTCATTTTCTCGGCTGTATTTGGTTTTTATATTTGTAGCAAAAACTTCAACGTCATCGTCCACAAAACTTACAGATGTATCGTCTGATTTTATAGTAAGTGAACCTGTATAGAATCCTTTTGTACCATAAGACCAATATTCATCAAAAGTCACTTCTTTATCTGAAGCTATTAGCGACGACAGCTTTCTTCCTGGGGCATACTCGCCTGCTTCTTCTGATGATATTGCAAAAGATGCCGTATAAACTCCTACCATTCCTGCGTCGTTCGAACCTTCTGTAAGCTGCATTCCAGTAAAAGTCTTTTCAAAAGATCCTTTTACTAATTTCACCGTCAAAGTATCAGATCCTTGTACTTGTGCGCCTCCTGCAATAAGATTACTTGGCCTAGACTTTTTGAAATTTCTTAAAAAGAGAGACCCAGTTGTGTCGAAATAAAAATTATTTCTATCGTCTCTTTGAGAATCATCAAAAGAAATCTCAATTCGAGGTCTAATGTGAGGATTAGCTGAATGTCTGGTTGCAAATCTTTTGACAAATCTTGTCTTTTTATCGGTCTCGTCTGAGCCGCTAAATGCTATTCTAAATCCTAAGTCGGGTATATTGTTTGTAAGAGTTCCTGAAATTGCTTTGGTCACGTCTATTGCAAGATCTTCGTTACCTTCAAAAAATTTTTGAGTTCCAAAGTAAGTAAAATCTTCTTCACCAACTGTTCCATGGCTTATAATGTCAATCAATTCAGAGTTCAAAGCGCCAACACTGTTTGCCCCTGATATGTGCCAAACATTAGCTGCACCATTTACTATTGACGCAGTGAGAAAGTTTACCACGCCTAAATCTGCAAACTCTGAGATGTCTCTGCCGATACCCTCATCAAAAGATTTGCTAAGTGGGTGTGCTATGACAGAAAAGTTTGATGGTGAAGAATGTCCTGACTGTATGTCAAAAAGCTTTAGAACAGCTTTAAAATTTTCTGATCGCACGTCTAATTTTGAATTCAAGAGGCTTCGAGCGTTACTTAAATCAAATTTCAATAGAAGCCTAGATACTTCATTTTGCGATCCTGTCCCATTTAAGAGCGTCTCATCATAAAGCTTAAACAAGTCCAGCGTTCCTGCTCGGCCGGTGTTGGCATCGTCTACTCTTATTTCTTGATTAACAATCTTGTCAGTTATGTAAGCATCCGAGCTTGCTGTGCAAAATATCTTCATTTTTATACCGCGTATCCTATTATGTCGTGCTCTGGATACCTGAGTTCGAAAATTGTACCCGGGTCTCCTCTTAAAATGCCGCTCTTTATTGACCCTGCCGTTTCAAAAGGCTCAGTTGAGTAAGTTCGCTTTCCTGGCCCAGTTCCAAAGTTAAGATTAACGTCAGTCTGAGTTGCTGCTATTGGAATCACTTGTAGATCATTTACTGATATCACACCCGGGGTGTTTAGAATTACATTCAAAATATCATCAATTATTATGGGTTGATCTATCTGAAAATATCTCACATCCAGTGACTCTGCTAAAGCTCTATTAATGGCTGTAAGCGTCTTTCTTTTGTTAACTGTTTTCTCTAAGAACACCTCATACTGAACTTTATAATTTAGAACTTTTGCATCCAAGACGTCAATTGCGTCAGATAGAAGCCTAAACTCATTAAGGTATACACTTAAGTTCTTTTTTAAAGTGTCAGGTGAGATTGTCAAATTTCCTTCTTTATCCAGGCTTATGACTTTCACTATTAGTGACATGCCTGATATAGAGTTTTCAGACAAGCCTACTCTAAACACTCTTCCAAAAATGCTAGGCAATGTATATATTCTAGCTAATAGATCCTGTTTTGTCACAATTCTGTTTTGAGAGTTTCTAGAAGCAGGTATTAAACTGCGTAAAAATTCTATGTCTGGAGCGTCTGCTCCTCCAGTTGCTGCTCTTGGATTAGTTACCGAAATACTTTGTCTCACAGAGAGAGCATCTTCCGGTATTGGGGAATGCCTAAACTCCATTGAGAGTTCACTTACATCTGTTATAGTGTTTGCATCGACATTATGACCGATTCCTCCACCATGTCTGTATGTAATTTCTATTGTTGTGTTTTTAGGAGACAGCCCTAATGTTTGAGTCTCAACTAAGCTGTTTGGGTCTATTGAGAACTTAGGAAAATTTCTTCTTCCATACAGAGGAAGAGCTAGCTCGCTTGGGTCAGGGGCGATGTCATCGTCTAAGGCTTCAGAGTTACCACTGCCGAATCGGATGACTGATGAAAAAGCGCCTGGTGTCGTTATTATAATGAATCTTCTCGGGGCAGGTTTTATCTCCAAGGTCATGGGAACTTCTTCATTATCTTGGTGATTTGTATTGTCGACAGCCTCAAATACCGTATCTTGACTAAGTGTGTCGACCTCGTAATATCTATTTCTGTCACTGTCATACACACTCAAAACTTGTGTTACGTTTGGGTTACCTAAAGCAAGCTCTCTAAAAGGGACATGTGCATCTTCAATTGTGAAAGACTCAACAGACTCATTACCTGACAATACATCAACGGTGCGCGATACCAACCAAGTCTTAACAACACCATTTTCATAATCTTTTTCAACAGCACTTGCTTTTAAAAATCCATTTGCATCTTTTTCAGCAAAGTCTAAATCTTCTGTTAAGTTAAAAATCACACCGCTCTCTGATTCAAAAGATGTCTCACTAAAAATATAAGGTAGAGCTGATTCTTTTGGCTTGTATCTCTTAATGTTTTCATCATCGAAATAAGCTATAGCTGGTACTGTAAGTGTAATTGTCAAAGCAGCAGCTGCCGGAGACGCTCCTTGAATCTTGACACCAGCATTTATCAAATGAGTATTAATATTGTCAAACTCAACTGCTGAAGCGGGGTCCATCTCTCTAAACTGGTGATCTAAATAAAATGACATTGTATCACCGACTGAAGCTGCCATATCCACTAGCATTCCTGCAACAGAAGCTTCAGAAAAGTCTCTTATTTTGCTGGGAAAAAATATTGCTGCATCTTCTATTAATTGCTGCCTAAAGCTTTCAAAGTCTTTTGCCAAAAATGTTCTGTTCGAACCCGGCTTAAGCCTATCCTTTATCTTCTTAGTCATTTAAAAAGTCATCCTCCAGCGTAAATAATTGCTTCTACGACTTGGTTAACAGCGAAAATGCTGGGTACTGAATACGTTATTCTTATGCCTATTTTTGCAAGATCATTCACATCATCGTTTACTGTAAATGTTTCGAACGTGTCCAGAGAAATATAGGGCATGTATTTATCTGTAGTTCTTTTGATCCTGTTAATAGCTACAGTATCTATGGCTTCAGCCCCTAACTCAAATGCCAGAGGAGTAAGGTTAGCTCCAAAGTCGTGAAGCATAAGCCTTTCTCCATGATTAGTAGAAAGCATGTTTCTAAAATTGTCTCTTATTTGTAAAGGCAAGTCTTTGTGCATCGCAAAAAGAGAAGAGTTGTCATAGCTCAACTCTAGAGGAGTTTTAAATCCGATAGGTTCGTCTCTTTCCCTATCCTGGCTTCTGCTGCTTCTCTCGGTTTCTGTTACACCTACAGACTTAAAGCTATAAATTTTTGCATTCTGATTGGCCACGTTAATACCTCTGCAATAATTATGACACTGCTCAAGTTTATTAGGGCAGAACACTTATTTGCAGATGAAATGTATGTAAACCTTGGAGATTGTGTAGGTGACGAAAAGCTAAAGCCTACGAATCTTGTGCCTCTTCGTCTTGCTCTTCGTCTTCTTCGTCTTCCTCTGGCGGAGGATCAGGCTCCGGAGGAGAGGCACCCCATGGAGTATTAGGAAGCCCCGTACCGCTTGGTGGGGGTGGAGGGAAAGCTACAAAAGTACCGGTGATCATCCAGTTTGAGAGTCTTTCTTCTGCCAATTCAGCTATCTGTTTACCCACTGATGCTTCTCCGGTCTCTGCCTTGGCTAGAACTTCAGGGTCCAGGCCTTTGAAAACTTCAATGGCAGAATTAAATTCGGTCGGTTGTCCAGTCTCGTCAACAGGGGCTACAGCCAATGCAACAGAAGAATCTATCACGACTTGGTCCACAGCTGCTCTAAGTGAGCTATCTATTAATGCCGGCAACATTGCGCCTGGTACAGCAAGACCTGTTTTGAGATTCGGTGTTATTAAAGCAGCGCCACCTACAAAAACTAGACCTGCTAAAGAAGAGGGCGTCAGAATTTCTGTAAATGCTGTTGTAAATGCTTCTCCCCACTTTTCTGCTACGTCATCCGTGTCTGTTGGATATCCTTCAAATTCTTCGTATTCAGGATCAATAAACTTTCTTAAGTCTTCTGATAGGCTCATTACTTGGTTTTGCCTACTTTGCTCTTTGAAGTGTCCCAAAGTTCTGCACTTGCCACAGTAGCGCCTCCAGCGATGTGATTTGTAGTGGGGCCTGCAGACGATTGGTGGATGTGATTATTGAATTTTGTCTCTAGAGCTTTTAACATATCTATAAGCTTGTCGCCTAGAAGAATCGATTCAGTTGCATCTCTCCCTATAAAAACTTGGTCTCCTTGACCGTTGCCTTTTTCTTTTCCGCTCCCGATAATGATTGTAGGACCGTCGATCATGATCGAACCGTCAGGCTGTATGACGATCGTTGCTCTATCTTGATCAGCTGTGCCTTCTTTGATTATCCTTATAGAACCGTTGATAGGTTGTCCGTTCAAGGTGTTGAACTCGTCTTTTCTAGCTACAATCCTTATCTGGTCTGATTTCATTACGACTGCAGCATTTCCAGGAGTCGGGTCAACTTTTTTTCCACCATTATGATCCGGATAATCTAGACCAAAATATTTGTCGGCATCTGTTTTCATTGACATGTATATTCTAGAAGAATCATTTTGAAAGTCAGGATCTCCTTCAGGACCATCAGCTTGAGCCGATCCTTCAGGAGACTTACTTCCGTCAACCCCTACGTTTTTGTGAGTCTCAGCTTGACCTCTAGCATTTTTTATCACACGTGGACGAGTATCTGCAGGTTGTTTTCCATCTTTAACATCGGGGTCTTCTGTTCCTTTGTGCAGTCTGCCTCTTCCCACGACGATATCGATTGCCCCCATTCCTTCACTTAAGCCGGCTTTTGAAGACTCATCATTTTCAGGAACAGCATTTGTTTTTCCGGAATTTATGGAAGCATTTGCACCATATCCTCTTTCAGTACCTAAGGTTATTGATGAGTTGTTAGAACCATGGATTGACATATCTCCAGGGCGCTTTGTATATCTTGGGACTGGCTCGTGAAAGATTTGATCTTTCACTTCGTTTTCTTTGACTATTTTTTCAAACCCGTCGATATCACCTAAGGTCAAATGTTCTAATTTGATGCCTGCATTTTCTAAAGTTTGCTGATCTGAAGTTTCTGCGTTTATCTTAAAAGAGTCCCTATTGTCAAAGTCATCACCGTTTGGAAAAGTGGGTGTAGGATCTGCTTGGAATTTTTTTGTATCTGGTTCTTCTTGTATTTCTCCTGTGACTGTAGGTAGCTTTCTTCTATCGCCATGAGTATAATTTAAATCTTCAACGTGATCAGGTTCATGAATTCTAGAAAGCCAAAATACTTTTCCACCAGGCTCTTCCATACCCCAAACCATTTCTCCGGGCTTTACGGGAAGACACAGGTGAGAAGAAAAAATTGGGTACATGATAAAATTCTTAGAAGATGTTTTACCTAGGTTGTCGTCGACTAATTTTCCTATAATAGAGTTTCTAGGCGCTATCAAATACTTCTCAGGATCTTCTGCACCTGTTAGTTTTGTTTGGGAAAAATTGCTATCATTTTCAATATTGAATGCAAGATCTCTTACTTTTTCTCTATCTATAATAGTTGAAGTTATGACATCAACAACTACATACCTCTTAAAGGGAGGATTAGCATTGTTTGGATAGGATCTTATTTTTGAATAGTCTGGCATTAGTCACCCATAATTTGACTATATAGTTCGTCCGGGACAATCTTCTCTTCTTCTTTTTCTGCTTTGCTTACAAGATCTGCCAGATTCAATATTTGATCATTTGACTTTGACATTCTTTCCAAGTATTTAGACATTGTACTTCCGATTGCAATGTGGTCAGAAGACCCTGTTCCCATGGCTTTGTACGCCTCAGTAAAAAGAATAGATGCTCTTTCTCTGTCGCTCACTGCGTTTTCATAAATTTCTTTCCACAAAGCTTTCTTTTTCTCATCGATCGATGCCATACCGGCTAGCATTTCTGCGAAGTCTTTTACTCTCTGTTCTTTATCCTTCACTTTTGCTAAGAGATCGTCGATCTTTTCTTGATTTTCTTTCATGTCCACCTCAAAATATATTATATTTGTCCGGGTGTCTAGACATTGATCTATAGTGCCTTCTTATTACTGACATTGCTTTCGAAAGATGTTTTTTGTCTAGACCGCTTATCTCTCTTATGTATAACAAAACAGCTCTTTTATTAAGCAGTTCTAAGTCTTCTATAGAAGAAAAAAGTGTTTCGACGGCGTGAAGACATTTGAGTTCGTTTTCGTTAGTTAGCTTCACTTTCATGTCTTCTAAAAGAACAAGAATTTCTTTTTTAATCTCGTCTTTTATCATAAGTTCATCTGCAGGCGGTACGTAGTCATAATCTTCAAACAGCGCTTTTTGAGAGGCAGACATACCATTTGGGTCATCAATACTTAAATGTCTATTTCTTCTCTTGTTATGCTTTCTGGTGTTAATGATAAACCAATTTTTTGCGACTACGTTAAAATAAGAAAATGCTTTTGTCCCTCTATTAGGATCCCACTTGTGAAGAGTCTCAAACATAAAGGAGACACAATCTACTTTTAATTCTTCTGCAGTTGCATAGGGAGATTTAAATCCGTAGACATAAATTAAATTCTCAGCCAGTTTATCAAAAGAAGGCAATATTTCTTTTTCGTAGATTTTCTTTTTAGAGTCAGGGCATTCAGTTTTGCAATATTTTTCTATGGAAAGCCCGGTCTCTTTAGTAAAGTACATGTTTCTAGGAGTGCCAGGTCTTCTCCTTATCTTTTTTCTACCCTTCATTAGTTAGTTTCACTTCCTCTTCTTTGTCTAAGGATCCTGAGAGCTGAATTGCTACTTCTTGTAATGCATCTCTTGCGTCGCCTATATCTTCCAGGACTCTTCTTACTTCAGGGCTATCATAAAACAAGGGACGAGAAAGAATTTCATCAACTCTTTCGTATTTTTCGTCAACAACATCTAATGAGGTTTGGATTACATCTTGGACCCTCAGGACTATCATTGCAAATTTTAAACAAAAGTAAGATGCAACTATGGAATATGTTCCTAGAAGTCCAATAATGATGTATTCAGTCAATCTAATACTTCCCCTATTTTTTCATCGTAGTGACGCTTTATAGATTCAATAGAGTATTGCTCTTTCAATACCTCGCTTAAGTTTTTAGCCCACTCCATTGGAACAGCAGGTTTTTTATAAAAATTTCTAATTCTATGTTTGAAGTCTTTTTCTCTGACTTGTGCCCATCTTGAATCTTTAACAAATATTTCCCCATCAACTCTGTCTGCATGAACGTCTACGAGATCATACTTTACGTCTAGCCAACGACCCTTGTTCATAAACTCAGTGTGAGCTGACCAGTTTGTTCCTACGACAGGTAAACCCGCAACTGCAGCTTCCAATATTGGAAGGCCAAATCCTTCTCCTCTTGTTGCAGTAATGTAGGCCCTAACTTTTTCACTCTTGTACAGACTGTTCATTTCTTCTCTAGACATCTCACCATGAAGAAGGTAGACTTTTGGTGCTCCTTGAACACCTAGTTCTCTTAGAACTTGTGCTAAAAGCCTTTTGGTTTTAACTCTGTCGATAGTTGTGTCTCTTCCCATATTAGTCTTTACTATGAGACCAACATCTTTGTTTCCTTTAAACTCTTCTACAAACCATTTTAAAAGATAAAAAAGATTCTTTCGATCTGTTTCGGGAGATTTACCTGTTAGAACACCTACAGTCAAAAAGTTAAAAGAAGTTGTTACATCTTTAGTTACATCGATCGTCTTGTCGAGATTTAATTCTTCGTAGTAAGATTCAGGTACAACTTCAATTTGAGTATTTGGTTTTCCAATTTTCATAAATGCTTTCTTGGAAAACTCTGAAGGTACGATTACTTTATCCATCTTATTGACATGTATCATTGTCCAATTAGGATTCGCACGGTCAGCTTCTACACCTGCTGTAATTCCAATGTTGTACCTCCCCAAAGAAGGATCCCATTCATTAGGAAGTTGACATTGGATAGTTACATCAAATCTGCGTCCTTGCTCGATGCCTGTAATTTCTTGCATTTCGCCAATCAAGCCGTTGCAATCCTCTGGTTTAACATACCAAGGTGTCATGCCCCAACTTAAAGCTTGTATTCTAACATCTACATTCTTTTCTCTAAGGTATTGATATATTTGTCTAGAATGAACACCATAACCTGACTTTGAAAAAACAGGTGCTCTTAAAAGTACACTTTTCATTATGCTATCTCTTGTAATTCCCATCTTCTATTTGGGTTGTTTCTATTTTTAAGAATCTCTTTTTCCATTGTGTCATGCCAAGCATCGATCGTATCTTGAAAATTAAATTCGGAAAGA
>MDSZ01165988.1_pt1 | contig 17423 bp, 23 predicted proteins | sample 811201 | NCBI WGS metagenome assembly MDSZ01 (sample SAMN05326647, study PRJNA326480) | marine metagenome | isolation source: seawater | place: Indian Ocean: North | collected 2010
CGTGGCTAGGCCTTAACGTTTGGTAACAATCTTTACAACTTACAATCAGTTGACGTCAAAACAAATTAGTAATATAATTTAGCTATGGAAGTGGTGGAACTATACACATCCCCCTAGTGGGGCGCCGCGAGAGTGGCTTACAGGCCGATCCTGTCTTCCATACTAAAGTGGCTGTAGACCCACCCGGGTCATTCTACAGATGGCTCGGGTAAAAAAATTATGGAACTAAAAGAACTTATAGAAAAAACAAACAAGTGGTTTGAAGATCGCAATCTCATACAAGGTAGTACAGATAAAGATCAAATTTTAAAATTAATGCAGGAGTTAGGAGAACTGAGCGACCATGCCTGCAAAGGAGAAGACATCAGAGATGATCTTGGAGATATGCTTGTTGTGATGTTGAACATAATGAAACGTAACAACTTAACAATCGAAGAGTGCCTTGAAATGGCTTACAACGATATCAAAGATCGAAAAGGCAGAATGGTCGATGGTATTTTTGTTAAAGAACAGAATTGACTTTACGCACAACTTATAATATAATAATTTTATGTCATTAACACCAATAGTTATAGAACACACGTCCAAAGGCGAAAGATCATACGATATCTTTAGCAGACTGTTAAAAGACAGGATAATAGTCATGGACGGTGTTGTGGAAGATAAAATGGCATCAGTTCTGTGTGCCCAGCTTTTGTTTGCTGAATCACAGAATCCTGATCGTGATATAACTTTGTACATCAACTCTCGAGGCGGGTTAGTCACAGCAGGAATGGCAATATATGACACCATGCAATATATCAAATGTGATATACAGACTATAGTGATGGGTCAAGCCTGTAGTATGGCGTCATTATTGGCTTCGGCAGGAACCAAAGGTAAACGTATGATGTTGCCACACTCCAGACATATGATACACCAACCGCTAGGTGGTGCATCAGGACAAGCTACCGATGTGCAGATACAGGCCAACGAATTGTTGAGATGGAAAGAAGAGCTTACAAAAATTTACGTTAAGACAACAGGACAGCCGATAGAAAAATTACAAGAAGACATGGAGCGAGACAAGTTCATGACAGCGGAAGAGGCTGTCAAGTATGGACTTGCTGATAAGATTGTAGAATCAAGAGCAACCGAAACAGATGGCAAAGAACAAGACAAAGACTAAAAAGCCTTACCTCAAAGTAATGATGGTTCCTGAAGATTCAAAGATGAAGGACCATGCATACTTCTACTACGCAAAAAAGCCTACTAAAGGTGAAAAGAAAAACGTTAAATTAAAACAAAGAAAATACGATCCTGTCACTAGAAAACACATATGGTGGGTTGAAAAGAAACTTCCACCGCACTCAAAATAGTTAGGTAGTAAATCCAAATATTTTTTTATATGTTCTTTGCTTTTCTACTGTCTTGTCGATCGACCATCCAAAAGAATTAATGCCGGATCGATTACAGTCATTACAGATAAGTTTTTGTTTTCTTTCGTCCCATGACTGTTTGTAAATGAGTCTGTGTTCTTCCGTTAAGTTTTTCCATACTCCGGCTATTCCTATTTCGAATACGTTGCCGTAATCTACTTTGCTTTTTGGAAAGTTTTCTTCGAAGCTCATATCACAACACAAAGCCGCCCTGCCGTTGACCATTATCTCTAATCTATTCATTATTTTTCCTGCACTCATTCCGCATCCATTGACAAAACTTTGTTCGCTTGGCTTCCACTTGCTAACAGGAGTCCAGTTATCATCTCCCTTGCCCAATCTATTGCTGATCCAGTTTCTTTTTGGTTTTGCACGTCCTAATGTACGTGATTGATATTCTTCAATTGTTTTTCCTGGTACCGGTGCACCCTGATCTCTATTCTTAATTGCAATTTCTTGTTTACGTGATAAGTCCGGATAATATTTTTTAACAAACTCCAAACTTTTTAATTGTCTGGCTTTGCTCAGTTGCATCTGTTCTTTTACTTCTTCTTCTGTAAAGCCAATCACGCTTATCCAGATCTTACTTCCTATTACGTGTTTAAATTCTTGTAAGGCATCACATTGTCTTTTGCCAAAACTGATAGCGTTTGTCGTCAAGGCAACTTTTAAATCGTGTTTGTCGGCTAACTCCAACACCAATCTTAGATTTGGATTGACCAGAGGATCCGAATATCTCCATGGCAAAAGGATACCTTTGCCGGGCTTGACTCCGTGTTTAGCAAGTTCATTGGCATAGTCCTCGATCAAAGTTGTGATTTGTTCTTTGGACATTTTTTGTGATGTGAAATTTTTGTCCGATGCAAATTCTGTGTAAGGACAACAAAAACATCTAGCGTTGCACAAGTTGATTGGCTCGAAAGCCAGACTAGTTGGTACCGGTGAATAATACAAATGTTTTTCAGTGTACATATTACTGTTATTTAACAGGTAATAATGTTTCTATCTGTACAGGTATAACTGGCGCTTTATCCGCCACGTAACGTTCTTCAGGGTGTGTTTCTACGGTTGGGAGAATCCAAGTTGCAGACTGATGGCTAGTGGTAGTACAACCACTAACCATAATCCAAAAACAAAAAAAGATTTTTTTCATTATTTCTTTTTGTTTTTCTTCTTCTTTACTATAAATTGTTTCTTTAGTATTAAAGGTCTCTGTTCTAGATCAAAACTTTTACAAATTTTGTTCCAAGTATTTTTTATAGATTTAATCATGATTATTTCTTCCAGAATTTAAGTTTTTTGACCATCGCTTGGACGTCTTCAAACTTTTCATTTACATACCATCCTGCCGCAAAGCCGATGATAAATCCGATTGTTGTAAACATAATTGTCCTCCTGTTTAAAGTCAGTATTTAGCTGGATTTAGTACCCAAAAAGTAGTTGTCTTTGCATAGGATCAATGCTATCCTGCGTCCATGGTGGAGTCATTGTGATACGTGTATGACATTTTTTTATACCCGGTATGCTCTCAATAGCCATTTGTATATCTTTAGGAATAATGTCAGCCGCTGGACAAAAAGCCGATGTTAATGTGTGTAACACAAAACAATGTCCTTCTTCTGTGACCTTTATGTCATATACCAGACCTAACTTGTATATGTCTATTGGTAGTTCTGGATCGTAAACAGTCTGCAACTTTTCTTTGATTGCTTCAATGTACTCAAGACGGGTGGCTTCATGATCTTGGACATCATCGAGTGTTTTTAATATTCCTACTTCTTTGTTTTCAGTTGACATAATTTAATTATATGCTATTATATAGGTATATACAACGATGAGAAAATTTTTATCAATTTTAGTTTTTGGTTTTTTACTTTCATCATGTTCTTCAGTGAACGATTCTATCACATTTGGAAAAAAATGTATGGTAAAGGATGACAAAGTTGTTTACTCTTATATTTGGTTATACAACAAGACATCAGGTCTTAGTGCTGACCCAGAACAGTGTAAACAAATTGCACCAAAATAATGTTTAAAATATTAATACTGGCTTACATGATAGGACAAGATCCTATTCTCACCCAACAGACTTTTCAAATGCAAAGAGAATTTGCAACAATGGAAGAGTGTAAGAAAGAACTTTTGCTTCAAACCAGAAACAACGGCACCTACGACGTTTTATGGGACTTTGTAAACAAAGGTGGGTTTGAGTGGGACTGGCTTGTTGCAGGTTGTAAAAATGATCAAACCGGCGAAGAGTTTAGAATCGAACCAACTTATCCAAAAGGAAAACCTAGAGAACTAGAAGGCCTTGATTTTACCGAAGATAGACTAGAAGTTTAGTGGTATTGACTTCTGCAGATTATAGTATATAATCGTAGCAATGGCACCTAAAAAACGTAAAAAGCAAAGAGTACTTGTGCTGACCGAAGAAGTACCGCTATTACTCACCGAAGAAGTACCCGTAAATAATCATATGAGAAGCTTTGTAATAGCAACTTGTCTAGCACTCATAGTGATTGTACTGGTTAATATTCGTTTGGAGTTTCAAGTAAAGCAACTTGCCAAAACAGATGGTGATCCAGTGTATCGATATGTTTGGGTCAAACCATGGGAGACAAAGCCATTTCTACTACCAAAAGAGAAACCTAAGATGCCCTATGAGGAACACTATGATGTGGCACCCGATGAGAACACAAAACAATTTTTGACAGTGTGGCGTATTATTAGATTTGGTATGCAGATCTACAATTAGTCTTTCCAATATAAAACATCTATTTGATTCTTGCCAGGATGGTTGGCTATAGTTTCCTGTCTGTTGAAACCTAGTTCTTTCATATATTCGTTCATCTCATTTACGTCCGGGGCTTTAAGAAATTCTTTATGTATGTTAACTTCATTAAGGACATAATCGGCCTTTTGGAAAACTTCAGGAGAGCCTTTCATTATTAACATTTCTGCACCTTGGACGTCCTGTTTGATAAAATCAAATTTAGTGTCTCCCACTAAACTTTTCAATGTAACCATTTGTCTAGGATCTTTTTTTCCGGAAGGTATAGGAAACAAACTTGAGCCTTTCGTGTATTTGATTTTTTTAGTCCTGTTGTTAACCTCCATGATGTTCATTTCACACGGTTTGTTCTCATCGCCCAATACTGCTATATGAACTTTGTTGGCAACAAGTTTTAGTTTCTGCTCATGATGTGGACCTGCCTCTATGCAAGTGTAATGAGCACCGGGCCAAAATTTTTGACAGTTCTCTGTCCAGAAGCCGTTCCATGCTCCTATGTCCAATATTTTTTGAGGTTGATATGTTTTACCAAGTTTTTCTAAATACTCATACATCGGTTCCATGACAATATTTAACGGTAAGTATCTATGTGAAAATTCAATTATTGACTACTTGCAATGAGGCCGGATGGCTGAAGTATGGGCATCGCATGGTGACCAGTTTTGCCGATCACTGGCCTAAGGACATCAAACTTAACCTTTATTGTGAAAATTTTAAACCAAGTATGCCCACACTCGCAGGGCACGTCAATATTTTGGATCTGTTCAAAGAAACTCCACAATGTAAAACTTTTTTAGAAAAATATGATTCAGAGAAGAACAGGGGCTATCGTAACGGCCAACGTGATTTTAGGTTGAACGCTATCAGTTTTTCTTTCAAGGTATTTGCACAATGCCATGCAATCAGAAACACAGATGCAGATAGATTAATTTGGATTGACGCGGACACAAGGACATTTGATAAGCCAAATATTAAAGCTCTTGAGGACATGATAACAGACAATCAGCTTTGTGCTTATATAGGAAGAAAGCCCGGCACAGGAAAAGCACGGCTACCTTTCAGCGAAACTGGATTCATCCAATACAATATGCATTGTCCGGCAATACAAAAATTTGCCGAAGAGTTTGAAAGAAGTTACGTGTCGGGAGATATATTTGATTACGAATATCAAGTTGATTGTTTTACTTTTGATGTCGCACGTAGAAAGATAGAAAAACAAGAAGGTGTTCAAAGTAACGATCTTAATTTGGACTTTGGCAAGAAACACCCGTTTGTTAATACTGTGTTGGGATCATTCATGGATCACCTCAAGGGAGATGAAAGAAAAAATATGGGCAGATCAAAAATTAGTGATTTCAAAGATAGAATAGCTGAACAAAGATTGGATCAAGATTATTGGTCAATGAAAGGCAGGTACACTAAAAAAGTACAACTGAGGGGTAAAAGATGAAATATCTAGTGACAGGTGCAGATGGATTTATTGGAAGACATTTGGTTGAATATCTTGCACGGAACAAAAAGGACACTATCATTGCCACCGACAGGACCACTAAAGTATATTTCGAAGGAACAAATATTCAATATCAGGCCTGTGAATTGAAAGATAAAGAGCAAGTTGACAAGCTCGAGGATGTGGACAAAGTAATACACCTGGCCGCGTATAATGGCACAAAATTTTTTTATGAAAAGCCCTTTGAAGTTATAAAAGATAATATCATACCAACACTTAATTTATTGGACCGTTACAAAAACAGCAACGTTGAGTTCATATATTCGGGATCACCCGAAAGCACAACCAGTGCAGACTTGCCTGCAAAAGAAGATGCTCCTTATTTTATACCCGATCCTTTGAATCCGAGATGGAGCTACGCCAATTCCAAGGCACTTGGAGAACAAGCTGTTATTCATTCTGGTCTTAAATGGAAGATAATAAGATACAACAATGTGTACGGACCGGGACAAAAAGATCATTTTATTCCTGAATTTGTCGACAGACTGAAACAAACAAATGAAGCAAAACTATATGGTTATGCCAATACAAGAACATTTTTATTTGTTGAAGATGCCTGTGAGGCAACATATGAAGTTATGGAGCATATGAATTGTGAGGAAGAAATTATTAACATTGGCGGAGCTGAAGAACTGAAAATTCACGAAGTTGCAAATATAATATGTGACTTGGTAGATTACAGAGGAGTTATTGTTGGCGAACCTGCGCCGGAAGGCAGTGTTACACGTAGATGGCCAGATATATCTAAGTTGAAACTTAAAACTGGTTGGTTTCCAAAGACAAGTTTAAGGGCAGGACTGGCAAAGACTTTAGGACTATGAATATAGGAATAGTAGGATTAGGAGTAGTTGGAAAGGCCGTAGAAGCAGGACTGAACAAGGTGGGCAACAGAATCTCTGTTCATGATTTAAAACTACAAACATCGATTAAGGATGTCATCGGGACACAGATAATTTTTATATGTGTACCTACGCCTCAGAGCGATGATGGCAGTTGTGATACAAAAAATGTTGAAGTTGTTTTAGCGGATTTAGCCAAACTGAATTATAGAGGGATAGTTGCTATCAAAAGCACAGTTGAGATCGGCTTCACTAACACTATGATAAACAAATTTAAAAACTTAACAATTTGTTTTGTGCCTGAATTTTTAAGGGAGCGTTGTGCTGAATATGATTTTATTGAGAACCATAATGTATTGGCCGTGGGAACTTCAGATCCATACGTGTTTAACGCGGTCTGCGAGGCTCATAGTGACCTGCCAAAGAATACAGTTCAACTGACCACTACCGAAGCAGAAATACTAAAATATTACAACAATGTGTTTGCGGCAACCAAAATAGTTTTTGCTAATGTTATAAATGAAATTTGTGAAAAAACAAATTCTGATTATACAGAAGTTAAAAAGGCATTTATTAAAACAGGCAGAGCAAAGGATTCGTACTTGGATGTTAATCCTAATCTAAAAGGATATGGCGGTATGTGTCTTCCAAAAGATGTCAAAGCAATAATCAAGGTATTGAAAAAACTAAATTTGGATTATGATCTATTTGATGCTATAGACAAGGATAACAAAAAGTTGAAAACAACGGTGTTCAAAGGAATGAGGAAAGAATAATTACTTTTTCTTTATGTCTTTATCGACTTCGTCCCATTCTTGATCTTGGAAATATTCTTCACAAACTTTAGGAGCAAACATACAACCAATCATGGTGCCTACGCTTTCTGCGTTTTCTATCACTAGGCCAAAAGGACCAGGCTGGTATTCTTTAGGTTTCTTTGCACACGAGGTGACACCAAGAAAAATTATTACCAACACGCAAAAAATTATTATGTACTTTTCAACTTTTTCGTTTGTCGTGTTAATATTTAATTTGTATAAATTGCAGTTATATACTCTGAATAGTATTTGACTTTTACCAGCAGTGTACGCCGTTCTGTGTGCGTTTAATGGGTAGACTACGTTGGGTTTATAGTGTACAATTTAAGTATGATGCTCCCATAGTTAAATGGTATAACACCTCCATGGTAAGGAGGCGTTCTAAGTTCGATTCTTGGTGGGAGCACCATCCAAAATTACGCAGGTCTGGCACATGCAAAAAACTTGGCTGTTTTGGTGTTTTTGGTGATTTTGGTAATACAACTTTAACGGGGGATTGGTGAAGCGGGATCACGTATCCATGGCATGGATAAATCAAGGGTTCGACTCCCTTATCCTCCACCAACTTAAATAGAAGCATGAAGTACGGATATTACTCTGACAACGACATTCCAAAAAGCATTGCCTTGGATCGAAAGCCCATCAGTGACTACAAAACAAATTCGTATGGATACAGATGCGAAGAATTTAAGCCTTTGCCGGTAGGAAAAAAGAATGTTGTGATTCTTGGTTGCTCTCATACCTTTGGTGAAGGACTCAAGGACGGAGATGTATGGGTTGAACAGTATTACAACATGATTGATAAAAATAAGTTTCGATTTTGGAACCTAGCACAACCAGGTGCTAGTGCAGAGAAGATGATTAGGATCTTGTATGCAACCGAAAAGGTTCTTTTTCCAAAGTGTATAATTGCTTGTTGGCCCTTGTGGAGTCGAAGAGAAAGGCTTGATTCTTACCCAAAGAGCCTAATGAGCTACGACGAAAAACTCAAATTGGAAAACGAAAACACTGACAAGAACAACTTCCTTAAAAATGTTTTCTTCTTAGAAAAATTTGCTGAGAAAGTTGGAGCCAAGACATTCCATTGTTTTGCACAAGACGTATACGAACTGCCCGAAGGACACAATGTATTTGCTGAAACCACATTATCAAAGTGTTGGCCTTATTGGGAGAAAAATAAGAAACAGGACAGAGAAATTTCAAGAGAGCCCAGTCTGGCCAAAGATGGTATGCACTATGGTGTTGAGCATCACAAGAGGTTTGCCGAGTTGCTGAAAGGCAATTGGTTTTTAAAATAAAGCAGTCTGCAATATATTTTTACTGTAAGGTTTGATCTTTTCAAGTTGCACTTGATAATCATCGTGCAACGGATGGCTTGGATTGAATATGTCCATTTCAGTAAAGTTAGAGAACGTGTTCCAGTCTTCCAACTTGTTTAGGAATACCCTCGTGACGTTATACTCTTTGCCCAGCTCAATGATGTCCTCCATCTCATGATAGTTGTCTTTCTGCACAACAAAGTGCAGGTTAAAGTCAAATCCGTGTTTTGCTTTTTGTTCGGATATGCATTTTAAGTTTGCGTTTATTTTTTGCCAGTTGCCACCAAGCCTTAACTTTTCATATGTGTCTTTGGATGCTCCGTCTATGCTTACTCCTATTTCTTTTAAGTTTTCGATCACATAAGATATCCTCGTATGGAAGTCCTTAAACATTAGTCCATTTGTGAGAATAGAATATTTTATATTGCTTCTGCGTGGAGTATTCTCCATGAAATATCTATAGATGTGGCTGGCAAATGGATCCCCGTCACTGCCTATGTGCACCTGCATAGGATCTTGGTATGTGTGTAACCAGTCATTAATTTTATCAGCTAACTTTATTCCTAGCTTAAAGGCCGAACCTTCTTTGTGGAATATTAGACCTTTCCTACAACTAGGACAACGCAGGTTACAAGAGTCATCTATGGCCAACCTCAAGTGTTTTAGTTTAGTTGGACTGCCATGGAAAAATTGATTTGTTTTTATATATGTGCATTGGTGCTCATTGCAATATCTATAAGTGCCATCGTCTATAGATTCCTGCAGGTGTTGTCTCATCGGAGATTGTAAAATTTTTTCTAATGGTGCTATCTGCAAATTACCAATGCTCTGTGGCAACCACGCCTGACACTCACAAGCGTAACAGGATCCTTGTTTGTCTATCAGTATTGTATCAAAAGGTCGTGAACAATGTTCAGTCAATTTTAAATTTTTACTGACGTCAATACCGTATCGTTGAAATAATCTAGCGTTTATCATTTAAGATAATTATTTAAACGTATGCCAATTCCAGCAGATCTTTTGATAAAAAGCAACACCAGAGCCTATAGTATTCCTGTGTATGGCGAAAACAAAATACACTTGGAACACGTGTATAAAGAAAATAATATATTCAAATATACATTGAGTAACAAGGTAGTGTATTATGACAAGCATACTGACTCTAAGCCAAAACATCATACGCTAGGTATTGTCAAAGGAAACAAATTAAAATTTTGTAAATTCACAAAAGGCTTTCAGTATGACAATCCAATGAATGTTTTTTCACAGGAAAAAGAACTGATTGATTTAGTAGGCGAGCCGATAGATATTGCACCCGAGGTGAACCTATGGTTTACGGATGATGCATACTGGCACTATCTTTATGAGGATCTTCCTGTTTTAAAGCACTGCATGGAGAACGACTTTCCAATAGTCACAAGCCCACTAAACAATTGGCAAAAAGAATTATTGAACTATTTTGGAGACATCAAAAAAAGAATAGTTGAAGTTCCTTTGCCTTGCGTGATCACCGCAGAAAACTTTTTTATCTATACAGAGTCAAACGCCGGCGGTGGTAGAAATAGTGAATGGGCAAATGTGTTTATACGTGATCATTTAAAACCATCGGACTTTTTTATACCCACAAGAAAAATTTATATAAGTCGGCAAGATGCGGATGCAAGGAAAGTTACTAATGAAAAAGAGGTGATCGAATACCTTAAGAAAAAAGATTTTGAAATTGTATACGATATGCCTACAAAAACAATTCAAGAAAAAATTGATATGTTTGCACAAGCAAAGATTGTTATCAGTGTCAGTGGTAGCACACTTTGTCATGTCCATGCAATGAAGCCGGGAACAACTTGCATTGACACCAATCACTTGATAACACTTGATCCAAATTTGCCAATACAAGAATTTGCATTTAACAATGTTGGCAATACAGTTGGCGTCAACTACATAAGTTTTGTAAGCAAGACAAAGCATCACACAGATACAGATAGGACACAACGAACGATGGATAGGGATCTTGAGATAGATTTATCCTTGTTAGAAAAAATTTTGGAGCAAGTATGAACATAGTAATACCAATGGCAGGCGCAGGATCACGTTTTGCAAAAGTTGGATACACTTTTCCAAAACCTTTGATAAGTGTACATGGTGATCCAATGATATCTGTTGTTGTTAAAAATTTAAATTTAAAAGGACAACATATTTTTTGCGTTCAGAAAACACACTGCGAAAAATATGAACTAGAAACACTATTGAATCATCTTTCTCCAGGATGTAAAATAATAAAATTAGACGGCCTTAGCCAGGGAGCGGCCGAGACAGTTTTGTTAGCCAAACAGTTTATAGATAACGAAGAGCCGTTGGTAATTGTAAACGCTGATCAATACGTCAAGTGTGACCTACAAAAGGCCATAGCTGAGTTTGAAAAACACGATGGTGGCATGTTGACATTCAAAAGCACACACCCAAAAAATAGTTTTGCAAAAATACACAAAGGGTTTGTGACAGAAGTGGCAGAGAAAAAACCAATATCAGAACACGCAACAGTTGGATTATATCATTGGAAAACAGGAAAAGATTATGTACAATATGCACAGCAAATGATTGAAAATAATGTTAGAACCAATAATGAATTTTATGTATGTCCTGTGTACAATGAAGCCATTAAGGATGGCAAAAAGTTTGTAGCAAGTGCTGTGGATAAAATGTATCCGATTGGCACGCCAGAAGATTTGGATTATTTTTTAAACAAGGTTAGCCCGGATGAACTTTTATAGGACAAACATCAAAAATAATGATTACGTGATAGCCACGTATGATATCAAAACTAAAGACGCCGACCTTAAAAAAGCCAGCTGGGAACTTGCCATAGGACAAAGCGTAGGTAATCCACATGAACGTAGCCAGTGGGAGACTGACGAGCTATTTGAAAAACATAGTTGTATAATCTTACACGAACAGAAAGAACTTGAAGGCAAGACGCAGGGCATTGTTAAAGTTGCGTTTCCTGTTTGTAATATTGATTGGAACGGCGATGGCATCACACAACTTTTGTGTCAGCTGATGGGAGGACAAATGGATATCAAAAGTTTTGATAGTTGCAGACTGATTGATATAGATATACCTAATAGTGTAAGAAACAAATATTTTTTAGGCCCTGCTCATGGCATTAGTGGCCTAAGAGATTATACACAACAGTTTGAAAGTCCATTGAGCGGAGCAATAATAAAACCAAAAATTGGATTAGGGCCAGATACGTTGCTTGAAGTGGTTAAGGATCTGTATGAGGGCGGAGTCGATTTTATAAAAGAGGACGAGATAATGTCCAATCCGGCATTCTGTACAATAGAAGAACGTGTGCCAGTTGTAATGAATTGGCTTAACAAACAAAAAAGAAAAGTTGTATATGCCGTTTGCATAACAGGAGATCATGATCATATTTTAAAACGAGCATGGCAAGTTGAAGCACTGGGCGGAAACGCCATACACATCAATCACTGGGCCGGACTCGGAGTTTACAATGCTGTTAGAAAATTAAACACAGGATTGTTCATACACTTCCAAAAGTCGGGCGATAGAGTGTTTACTGATCCAAGACACAATTTTGGAATAGACTGGAATGTAATTTGTAAAATTGCAACAATGATCGGAGTAGACACAATACATATTGGTATGCTGAATGGATATTCAAATGACACGGAGTCCGAAGTCAAGACAGCATTTAAAACTGTGACGCAAGGCAACACAATGCCAACTTTGAGTTGCGGAATGCATCCAGGCCTTGTGCATTCTACTATTGGCAAAGTTGGGGCTGATTTTATAGCCAACGTTGGTGGAGCGATACATAGTCACCCGGGAGGCACATTGGCAGGAGCCAAAGCCATGCGACAGGCACTTGACGACACGCCAGGTCCAGAGTTTAGACAAGCGGTAAACAAATGGGGAATACAATGATCTACATTTCTCACAGAGGCAACATCAACGGAAAAAATTTAGAAAGAGAAAATACAAAGTCATACATTGATGAAGCAATCGAAAAAGGATTTGATGTCGAGATAGATATATGTAAGTGGGATGGCAAAAACTTTTATCTTGGACATGATGAACCACAGGAGGCAGTTTCACCATCTTGGCTAGAGGGTAGACCGTTATGGATACATGCTAAGGATCATGTTGCTTTCCATGAACTTATATCACGTAACTTGCACTGCTTCTGGCATAACACAGACAGGTATACTTTGACAAGTAATGGATGGATATGGGCATATCCCGGAGAGCCCGGAGGAAAAAATGCCATAACTGTTTTTCCAGAAAAGAATCCAGATTGGAAAAAATTCTCAGGTATATGTAGTGATGAAATTGAAAAATACAAAAATGAAGATTTATAAATTCAAGGACATGATTGGTGGATGGTTTGTAGGCAACTTCAAGCCATCAGCATACAAAACTAAAAACTTCGAGGTTAGTTATAAGATACACAAGAAAAATGAAAAGTGGGATACTCATTATCATAAAAAGGCAGTAGAAATAAATTTGTTAGTAAAAGGAAAAATGAAAATACAAAATAAACTTTTAAAAGCAAATGATATTTTTGTATTGGATAAAAAGGAAGTGGCCGATCCTGTGTTTCTGACAACCTGTCATTTAGTTGTTGTAAAAGTGCCTAGTGTGTCAAAAGATAAGTTTGTGGTAAAGAAATGAAGATTGTAATTGCAAAAGGATCTGCACACAAAGAGCTCTATAAAAAGAAATTACATAGTTTCGCCAAGGGTATAAAACTTTGTGGTGAGACAGTAGACTATCATGATCATCCTAAGCCTTCACGATATGACGCGGCTGTTATATACGGCAGTTATAAAAGTTACAGAGGTTCCGGACATCACAAAATAAAAACAAGCATAGCAACCACTTTTAAAAACTATGTTCAGCTGGAGACTCCAATTATAGGAAGAAGTGCCAGCACTAGCGATCACGGATACCTCAGGGTCGGTGTCAACGGTTTCTTATGGGATCAAGCCAAATGGGGATTTGATTACGTGGATGATAAACGATATAAAAAAGTTTGGAAAGATACAGGATACAATATAAATCAAAAATGGAAGACTAAAGGCAAACACATTTTAATTTTGTTACAAAATCCTGGTGATGCCAGTTTGAGAGGCACAGACATATTTCAATGGTGTTATGATGCAATTGACGAAATCAAAAAACATACAGATAGGCCAATTGTGGTTCGACCGCACCCATTACCAAGAAAAGGATTCGAAGGATTTGCAAACACAATAAGCACCTTTGATAATGTAAAAATGGTTGAAAATATACTACCACACAATCTTAGACCGCTGGAGTTGGATTTCAAAAATTGCTTTTGCACAGTTTCATATGCGTCTGGATCTGCCGTAGATGCAGTGCTGGCCGGTATACCTAGTTTAACAAATGATCCTGGCAACATGGCTTGGGAAGTTAGCACTCACAAGTTCGAGGATATAGAAAATAGATACCTAGGAGACAGAACAGAATGGATGAAGAAAGTTGCCATGTGTCAATGGAGTATTCACGAATTTGAAAACGGCGAGTGTTGGAATCACATCAAGAAAAGTCTTTAGTATATCCGTATTTTTCAAAAGTTATTTTTTGTGTAGCATAGAGATTATTAATCTCCTGTTTGGACAATGTTCGCAATCTGCTCATAGTCCCTAATGGTCTTGCACGGTGGGGTTCTTTACCCTTTCCTAAAATTTTATCCTTTTGATAGGGCTCACCCAATTTATCTAATATTCTCATAAGTTCTTGTTCAACCTCTTCACTTTTTCCTATCTCAATCTTATCTTGATAAGGACCAACGTACATATCAAAGTATTCTTGTATCCAGTTTGGATAGTTGCAAACATTTTTTACGAACTGATGCCAATCGTTATCACCAATTTTTTCTAGCGGAAACTTATCTCCGAACCAATGGCCGTTTGTTGCATAGGCAGACTTTTTCCGCATTCTGTGATTGTGTAAACTGGCAAGCCATGTGATGGGATGGCGAACAAATGCAAAAGGCTTTTTGTCTCCTAGTTCATCCCAACTGGGTGCATAGTGTTCGTGATTCTTTTCTCCCAGTGTACCTTTATATTCGCGATCGGTGATTGTTACAGATTGTTGTAAGTATTTTTTTATCCATCTACCTGCACATTTTGGTGTATGGACAAAACAAGTCTTAGTTAGGAAAAAGGCCATTGTTTTTTATGAATTGTGTTACAAGTGTTCCCCAACGTTTATGTCCTAGTGGATTAGGATGTGCATCGTTTGAAGACTTTCCTAGGCCATGTTTAGCAACGTACTCGAAATGGCTTTGTGTATAATCTCCATCGAAAGAATATGTGTGTGATGCTTTTGATCTGTTAGCCTGTTGCATTTTTATCATCTTTTGTGCATCAGCACTAGGTTCAAAGTTATAGAAATGTTTTTTATCGATAGCGTCTCGTAGTTTTTTTATTTGTGGCCTTTTCACTCCGTTGACTGTATCCACCGGGCAGTCATTGGTTAGGGCATGATACATGACATAAGGTATCTTATGATATTTGAAAAATGTTTGTAGTGTGTAGATCTGTGTGTAAAGTTTTACCACATGAGTCAATTCAAGATCCATAGAAGCTTTTCTCACGCTCCAGTCCATGAAGAATCTAGAAGGTTCTGGTGGATCCGCTTTGGCCAAATGCCATGTTTGCCATTGCCAATCAAATGATTTGTTTATGCCTTTAATTACTTTGGCTTCTCTGCCACCCTCGGGTGTGAGTGATATCAAGTAGTCCCATCTGTAAGGAGTGCTCCATCCTATTGACACAGTTGTGTCTTGCATTCTTTCAGGATTATTGATAAAGAACTGCATTGTGGTTTGAACAATTCTGTCATTGCCTCTTCCACCTTTGGCCGCATTGAATTGGTTTTCCAACTTGACACCGTGGTTAAATGCTATCCACTGGTGGGCTGAAAAATTTTTCTTCTTGGTGCTAAAACTACACCCATTGCTAAAATGATACTTTCTCGGCATAGTCATATTTATAGTGTAAATAATATTAGATGCAATTCGTAAGAGACATACCAAAAGAAAAACACGGCTTTGATATTCCTGACATTGCGGACTTTCCTGACGTAGCAAAAGAAGAAAGATATAAAGATAATCCTGAAATGGATAATCTGGTTAATCAACTAGAAACTGCTTTTAACAACAACAAACCTGTAAATGACCTTAGGGATATGTTTGATAGAATAATTGAATTCTCACAAAAACAAATGCCCATGTGGAATGGCGAAGAAAAATATATTAAAGGATACAAAAAGAATGCATTTAAGATTTACAAATTTTATCAAGAACATGCAGACGATCAATTAGTCAATACAAATTTAAATAAAAATTCTGAAGCAGTATATAATAGAATAAAAAATGATGGCGTTGCTTTTTATACTTTAGGCCCAGATGTGATCAAACAACTGCAAGATATTTTAGTACCAGAGATTGAAAAATTACTCAAGAAGCCAGATTGGATACCACCTATTGGCACCTATGATAGAAGTTTGCCTGGACACAACACACATATAGATTTTGCAGTACGAAACATTCTTGATAGAGAATTTGCCAGCAGGGGCATTTTGTCGGCCTGCGATCATTACTGGCAAAGAAGAGGTGCAAGTGTACGGAAATGGACACTACACGTCAGTAAGCCAACCGATCAACATCTGTTCCAATACTATCAAGATTGTGAAACAACTCCTGTCACAACCAATCTTCATATAGATCCAAAGGATGGTTTGTTCAAGGCATTGTTATATCTCTTTCCCGTGGAGGAACCAAACGGTCCTATTTGGTTTGTGAGAGAATCACACAGATGGCAGAGAAATGAATTTGAGATGTTGATGGCCAGAGGAATAGCCACAGGTGACTACCTTGAAAATCCTACGGCTCGTAGAGCTGTGTTTAGGTTGCCAACACGCTTGAGAAAGAGTCTACAGTTTGGGCGTAATCTCTTAGATGGCACACCAGAGCAACAAAAAATATTAGATAAAAAGGCACCAATGGTCAATCCACACAACCTTGCAATTTTTGATCCGGGCAACATCATGCACACCGGAGGATGGGTCAAGGAAGGCTTCAGGGCAAACCTACAAATACAAATTAGGTTTTTGAATTTTGGTTAAGCTAGATCCTTCAGTACTGGCACGGAGAGTATTCACAGATAAGAGTTATAGAAAAGTTACTAACGGTTGGCCCACGGCACTTGAGAACATGGGATTGATTGATCCAAGTGAACACGCTATAGATGTTGGAGCCGCCGCTGGATTATTCAGCACATGGTTTGCCAAAAAAATGCATCACGTACATTGTTATGAACCATCACCTAGTTTTGCCGAAACTCAAAAAATTGCAAAACAGTTTGATAACGTTACCGTATATAATAGAGCAGTAAGCAACAAAGAAGGACGTTTAAAGTTTTGGATCGACGACAAACGATTGAGTCAAAACGGATTTCTTAATCCAGGTTGGGGTGTGCCAACAGAAGTAGAAACTGTGACACTTGACAACCAAGATCATTACAACGTTGGCCTCATCAAAATAGACACAGAGGGCACAGAGCTCGATGTCATTCAGGGTGCAATAAAATTAATTAAATTTTATCAGCCAACTTTTGTTGTTGAAATTTGGGATAGAAACACAAAGGATCCCGGCAGTTATTTTGAATACATGGAA
>MDSZ01133020.1_pt1 | contig 17422 bp, 17 predicted proteins | sample 811201 | NCBI WGS metagenome assembly MDSZ01 (sample SAMN05326647, study PRJNA326480) | marine metagenome | isolation source: seawater | place: Indian Ocean: North | collected 2010
AAATAATTCTGAAATTTACTACAATACTTCTTTAAGTATACCAATATATTTTGGATTAAAATTAAAAGATCAAAATTACATAATTAAATTAATTAAACTGTTTTTTAAAAATTAATATTATGGAAATTGCTTTAGGAACTGCTAACTTCGGTCAAAAATATGGTTTATTAAATAATATCATAAATGATCAAAATGAGTTCGAAAAAATTTCGAAATTTTTTAAACAAAAAAAAATTAAGTATTTAGATACTGCATTATCATATAATTTACCAAAAAAAAAATTTTCAAAATCTAAAATTATAACTAAAATTAAATTACCACCAAAAAAAATTAATACTTTTTTAGATAATCTTGAAAACATTATTTTAATTGAATTAAAAAAAAAAAAATTAAATCATTTTGAGGCAATTTTATTACATAATGTTAACGATTTAAAATCGAAATATGCAAAGAAATTTATAAACAAATTAAATGAACTAAAAAAATTAAAATATACAAAAAAAATTGGCGTATCTGTTTATGAACCAAATGAGTTAAGTCTAATCTTCAAGTTTTTTAATCCTGAGATAATACAAATGCCTATGAATATTTTTGATAATAGGTTTCAAAATAGCTCCTGGATTAAAAAACTAAAAAAAAAAAAAATACTAATTCAAGCTAGATCTATTTTTTTACAAGGATTACTAACAAGAGATATTAATTATATAAAAAAAAAAAAATTAAAAAAAAGCCATATTTTGAAATTACAAGAATTTGATTTATGGTGTCAGATTAATAAAATATCCAAGATAGAGGCATGTATTGAATATATTAAATCAATAAAAGAGGTAGATATTATAACAATAGGTGTAAATTCTTTTAAAGATATAAATGAAATAATTTCTACGATCAACAATACGAAAAAATTTAAACTAAAAAAATTTACTGTGAATGATCGATACTTAATAGACCCCAGAAAATGGAAAAAAAATTAAAAATTGTAGCAATAATTCAAGCAAGGTTTGAGTCGAAAAGATTCAGGGGAAAAGTTTTGAAAAAAATAAATAATAAAACTTTATTAGAAATTTTGTTAAAAAGGTTGACTAAATCAAAATTAATATCAAAAATTGTAGTTGCAACATCAACTAACAAAAGTGATGTTCAAATAATTAAAGAAGTTAAAAAATTAAAATTTCAATATTATAAAGGATCAGAATCTGATGTCTTGAAAAGATATTTTCAAGCTTCAAAAAAATTTAATGCTGAGATCATAGTAAGGATCACAAGTGATTGCCCATTAATAGATCCTGAAGTCGTAGATAATGTAATAAGTAAATTTTTAAATTCGAATTATGACTATATTTCAAATATTAATCCGCCGACATTCCCTGATGGTATGGATGTAGAAGTTTTTCCATTCAAAGTATTAAAACAAATTAATTCAATCGCAAAAAAAAAATCAGATAGAGAGCATGTAACTTCGTATATTAGAAATCACAAAAATTTTAAAAAATTTAATGTGAAATATTTTAAAGATATTTCTAAAATTAGACTATGTGTTGATTATCAAGAAGATTTAACTGTAATAAAAAAAATACTTAAATTATTAAATAACAATATCTACTCAAATCTAGAGAAAATTTTAATTATAATAAATAAAAATCCAAAAACTCTTCTTCCGAATAAAGATTTTATTAGAAATGATGGTGAAGTAATGAATGAGGGTCAAAAAACCTGGGTTAAAGCAAAAAAAATTATACCAGGTGGAACAATGCTTTTTTCTAAAAATCCCGATTTGTATTTACCAAAATTTTGGCCGGCATATTTTAGCAAAACAAAAGGTTGTTCTGTTTGGGATCTTGAGCAAAATAAATATATTGATTTTTCATATATGGGTCTTGGAACAAATATTCTTGGATATTCAAATAAACAAGTTGACTATGCGGTAAAAGAAACAATAAATAATGGCAATATGTCAACTCTCAATTGTAAAGAAGAGGTGGAACTTGCTGAGAGATTAATTGACTTACATCCTTGGGCAGAAATGGCAAGATTTGCCAGAACAGGTGGTGAGGCTGCAGCGGTTGCGGTAAGATTAGCAAGAGCATCTACAGCAAGAGATAAAATTGCTGTATGTGGATATCATGGTTGGCACGATTGGTATTTAGCAGCGAACTTAAATAATAAGAACAATTTAAATAATCATTTAATGAGAAATTTAAATATTAAAGGTGTGCCTCAATCGTTAAAAAATACTTGTTTTTCATTTGAATACAATAATTTTAATGAATTTAATAACATTATAAGAAAAAATAATATAGGCGCAGTAATTATGGAGGTATCTAGATTTGAAAAACCTAAAAATAATTTTTTAAAAAAAATAAAAAAAATATGTTATGAAAAAAATATTGTCTTAATTTTCGATGAATGTACCTCAGGATTTAGAGAAAATTTTGGAGGTTTACACCTAAAGTACAATGTTAACCCTGACATTTGTTTATTTGGTAAGGCTTTGGGAAATGGTTATCCAATAAATAGTATTATTGGCAAAAAGGAAATTATGAAATCATTGGACTCTACTTTTATCAGTTCAACTTTTTGGACAGATAGAATTGGATCAGTAGCCGCACTTAAGACGCTAGAAATAATGGAAAAAACTAAATCTTGGAAAATTATCTCAAATTTAGGGCTAAAAATAAGAAATCAATGGTCAAAGATAGCAAAAATAAATGGAGTAGATATAAAGATCAAAGGTCTTCTGCCTTTGCCTAGGTTTGAATTTAAAAAAAATCATAATTATAAAAAAACATATATAACCCAAGAGTTTTTAAAAAAAAATATTCTAGCTAATGACAGTATTTATTTAAGTACAAGTCATGACAATAAAAATATACTTAACAAATATTATGACTTACTTAATAAGTATTTTAAGATTATAAAAAAAAATGAGGATGTAGATAGTTTAAACAAATTATTAGATGGACCAGTTTCAATAAGTGGACTAAGATCAAAAGAAAATGATTGATACTAAATTTTTAAAAAATCAGAGAATATTGATTACGGGAGGGACAGGGTCTTTTGGGAGAGCTCTAATAGATTATTTACTTGATACAAATTATTTGCCTTCAAAAATTATTGTTTTTAGTAGAGATGAATTAAAACAATATCAAATGATTGAAAAGTATCAGATGCACAAACATTTCAATAAATTAAGATTCTTTCTTGGAGATGTAAGAGATAAAGACAGAGTAAAATTAGCTTTTAAAGATGTAGATATTTTAATACATGCAGCTGCTTTAAAACAGGTTCCAGCTGCAGAATATAATCCCTTCGAATTTATAAAAACAAATATATTTGGAGCTCAAAATTTAATTGAAGCTTGTTTAGATACAAGTATAAAAAAAGTTATCGCACTTTCAACAGATAAGGCAAGCTCGCCTGTTAATCTTTATGGTGCAACTAAATTGTGCTCTGACAAATTGTTTACTTTAGCTCAAAATATTGTTGGAAAAAAAAAAATAAAATTTTCAGTTGTTAGATATGGAAATGTTTTTGGAAGTAGAGGTTCTGTAGTACCAAAATTTTTAAATCTTGGTAAAAATGATTATTTTCCAGTTACAGATAAAAGTATGACAAGATTTAATTTAACATTGAAACAAAGTGTAGAATATGTGCTGAAATTTTTGAGATTACAGAAAGGTGGAGAAATATTTGTGCCTAAACTTTCAAGTTTTAAAATTATTGATTTATGTAAAGCAATAAATAAACAAAAAAGAGTTAAATACGTTGGTGTAAGACCAGGTGAGAAAATACATGAAGAGTTAATTTCAAGATATGAGTCAAATGATACTGTTGATCTGGGCGGATATTACATAATTTTGCCACATGATTATCATGATACAAATTTTTATTATAACAAAAAAAAATTAAAAAAAGTAAAGAAAGATTTCATTTATAGCAGCAACACAAACAATAGGTTTTTAAACATAAAAGATCTTAAAAAACTAATTGATAAAAATAAAATAATTTAAATTTGCAATGAAAATAATTGATATTGTTAAAAAGCTGTATCCTTTTGATTATTCTGTTGCCGGGGAAGGAAATGAACTAGCAATAAAAAAATTTAAAAGTTATTTGGATTTTAAAATTCATAGTTTTTCAACTTCTAAAACCCTTAATGGTTGGAAAATACCAGTAGCACAAAAAGTAGATGAGGCATCAATTTATATGGGAAAAAATAAAATTTTGGATAAAAAAAATTCTGTTTTCCACACAATTTCACAATCTATATCTTTTAAGGGTAAATTATCTGGTAAGGAACTAGCAAAAAAACTTACATATTCTAAAGTTTGTCCAGACTCAATACCTTATAATTGGACAGGTTTATATAGACCAAATCAAAAAACTTGGGGCTTTAGTGTTAAAAAAAAACTTTATGACAAGATACGATTAAGCAATAAAAAATTTTTTGTTTCCATAAAAATAAAAAAAAAAAATTATCCAATGAGAGTTTTAGACTTTGAGTTAAAAGGTAAATCAAAAAAAACAATAATCATAAATGCTCATAATTGTCATAAATTTCAGGCTAATGATGATATATCAGGTTGTGCAGTAGGTATAAAAATTTTTCAGTTTTTAAAAAAACAAAAAAAATTAAATTATTCTTATAGGTTATTAATTGCGCCTGAATTATTTGGGCCATTATTTTGGTTGAAAAAATTAAATAAAAGTAAAAATAAATTTATTGGTGCTATACTCTTAAAAGCTGTGGGAAATAAAAATAAACTTAAACTTCAGCAATCTTTCAATTCTAATACTTTTTTAGACAAAGCAACCGAAATAGCCATAAAAAAGTCAGGAGCCATTTATGAAAAAGGAGGTTTTAGAACAATATATGGGAATGATGAAACAGTATTCGAAGCGCCAGGGTATAAAATACCATCTATAACAATTACAAGATTTCCATTTAAAGAATATCATACTAGCGCAGACACCCCTTCTATTGTGAGTGAACAAAATTTAAAAAACGCTTTTGAAATTATAAAAAATACAATTTCAATAATTGAAAATAATTATATTATTAAAAATAACCATAAAGGTTTAATTTGTTTATCTAATAAAAAATATGATTTGTACAAACCAGCATATTCTCCAGGAATTAATAATGACAAATATTCTGAACTGGAAAGAAAGTGGAATTTATTGATGAATTGCTTGCCGATGGAGGCAGAAAAAAATATTAGTATTTTGAATTTAGCGCATAAGTATGATTTAGATTTTTTTGAATTGTACAACTATCTTATAAAATGGAAAAATAAAAAATTAATAAACTTTAATAAAATACAATATTAAAAAATTAATTATTAATAATAATTGATTTTAATTCAGAGTAAGTCTTGAAACCACTGTCTCCAGTCTCTCTTCCGATACCAGACCATTTAAAACCACCAATTGGTAGTTTTGGATAATTTTGTGTAATATTTCCATTTATCCATAGTCTACCAAATTCAAGTCCTCTAATAAAATCTAAGGCATTTTTAATTTTTTTTGTCCATATCATACATGAAAGCCCATATTTTGAATTATTCAATTTATCTTTTAGTTTAATATAATTTTCAAATGTTTCGATTGTTATGATTGGCGAAAATAGTTCTTCATCATATATTTTATCTTTTTCTTTTAAATTAATTAAAATTATAGGATTAATTATAAAATGTTGATTTTTTTTTTTTGGTATTGAGCCATAAAATATATTTTCTTTTTTAAATCTTCTCTTTTTTAAATAATTAAATACATTATTATAATTTTTATAATTTGATAACTTATAAACTTGTTTATTTTTATCTAAATTTTTTTTAAGATAATTTAAGACTTTGTTTATTATCTTCTTTTCAACAAAAATTCTACTTGCACCAACACAGCATTGACCTGAGTTCAGAGAAAATGAAGTTATAGCATTCCTTACAGCTTTATTAATATTTGCGTCATCAAAAATGATAAAAGGATTTTTCCCACCCATCTCTAAACTTACTCTTTTTAAATCCTTGCTAGCACTTCTCATGATTTTTTTTCCAGTCTGAGAGGAGCCAGCGAAAGATATTATATTTATTTTTTTATGGTTGATAAGCCAGTTGCTTGTGATTGAATTTCCAGTCAGGAGATTGATCACCCCAGCGCCAATTTCTATTTTATTAATTATTTCAATAAATTTAATTAGACCACCATTAGCAAATTCACTTGGCTTTATAATTCCAACACATCCAGCCGCAAGGATATAAGGCAATCTTTCAGATAAAACAATTTGAGGAGAATTCCAAGGTACTATAATTGCTGCAATACCTGCAGGTTCATAATATATCCTACATACAGTTTTTTTATTAATACGAATTTTATTATCCTGCACTCTTTTGATAGATTTAGAGGCATGCAACCAAAGACTAGAGCAATATTCAATTTCTGAAATACATTGACTAATAGGTTTTCCTGTATCGATCGACTCTTCTGTAGCTAATATGTTTTTATATTTTAGGATTATTTTTCCTATTTTATATATTAATTTTGATCTTTCTTGATAGGTTCTATGTTTCCAAATTTTATATGCATTAACTGAGGACTCTAGAAGGTTATTTATATCTTTCTTATTACAATTTCTGACAATTATTTTTTGTTTTTTTAAGTTTAAATAACTAAAAGAATTTATAGAGTCGCTACTTTGCCATTTTTTATTGTAATATAAGGAATTATTTTTATACATTTTTAATTGCAAATCTTTTTACTAATTCATTTTTTATAATTTTACCACTTTTAGTTTTAGGCATTTCCAATATAGGAATAATTTTTTTTGGCATCTCAATTTCTTTAAGTTCTTTTCTAAGGAAAATATTTATTTTATTAATCTGAAAATTAATATTTTTACCTCTTAAAACTACAAAAAGAACTATGTCCTCTCCTGAATATAAATTATTGACACCAACTGCAGCACATTCTTTAGCATATTTAGATTTTAAAGTCGTATCTTCAACATCTGATAATGATATCAATTCACCACCAACTTTTATTATTTCTTTGTCTCTACCATAGTAATATAAGATTTTATCTTTATAAGATCCAAGATCACCAGTATTAAAGTATGAGTTTGTTAATTTTGGTTTTTCAATAATACCACCTTTCTTTACATATCCTTTCATTATAAAAGGTGATTTTATAAGTATATTTTTATTTTTTTGTATTTTAACTTTTATTTTGTCTAAAGTTCTACCAACACTATATTTATTTTCATCAAACAAAACATCTTCAATACTTTCACATGTCATAGGACCACCTAATTCAGTAAGTCCCCAACAAGTTTGTATGCGTCTTTTATAAATCTTAAGAAACTTTTTTCTTATTTCTGGATATAAATAGCTTCCTGTTGAAATTAAAGATTGATACTGCTTAAGATGATCAGACAAAGATTGATTTGGCTTATGGGTTATACAAATTGCTAAAAAAACAGAGGGAGCAAGATGAAGTGAGTTGACTTCCATTTTTTTTGTATTATCCCAAAATTCATCTAAATTTGACACTTTAACAGTTGGACCAATCGCAATTTTACTTTCAGAAAATATACAGCTTAAAAAAGTATTAAGTATTCCAGCCATATAAAAAGTTGGCATACAATGATAAACCGTAGTTTTTTCATTGTAACCAACCAATTTAGAGAAAGATTTTGAGGAATTTAATAATGAGTTTGAGGTATGAAGAATTGCTTTTGGATTGCCTGTAGATGTTCCAGATGAAGCAATATATAAAAAATCTCCATCACAAAAGTTTATATTTCCTTTTTTTTCAGATTTGATTTTATTTATTGAAAAATCTTTTACTATGTAATCGAATCCAAGTTTTTTTTTTAATTCATTTATTTTTTTCATTTTGATTTTTGGATCTATTACAAATATTTGACGATCAGAAAACAAACATGCAATAAAAAAAATAAAAAAATATTCAGTGTTTTTATTAACAAATATGATTTTTTTTTTAGGATATTTTTTTTTTTAAATAACTAATTGTTTTTAATACTTGTTCTATAAATTGGTCATAAGTTATTAACTTATCCTCAGATTTAATAAATATATCTTGACCTTTTAACTTTAGCCTATTGAATAATTCTCTTTTTATTTTCACTTAGTGTATTTATTAATCAAATAAATCTATCAAAATTCTCAGTAGATTTTACGTTTTCAGAGTTGTTATTAATCTTCTCAAGTTCTAGATTTGTTTTGTGTCTGATACAATGAAATTCACAATGTTTACGTGGATCAAGTTTCTGCATCACTTCTTTCCTTGTTTTTCCATACCAAATATCTTTAAAAGACTCTACGGTAGGATCACCTATTTTTAAATTAGTATTTCCTCTGTGATATGGACAAACATAAGCTCCACTTGGACTTATTACAGTTCTTAATTCGGTAGTTAAACATTTAGAATATTCTTTAACTTGTTTTTTTTCACCCTCCATAGTTTTTTCAAGTGTATAGGGGGAAATAATATTGAAATTTTCATCTTTTAGACTTTCGCATAAATCAAGCTCAGATTTAATTATATTCGTCATTAGTTTTGAAGTGTCATTCAAAAAATGAAATGGGTCAAACGAGGGTTTGACTTCAAAATAATCACAACCTATTTCTTTAGCAAGTTTAGCAGCTTTGAATATATCAGTTGCGTTAGTTTCAACATAATTATCCCCTTTTTCTGCACCTTTTTTATCTGCCCCATGTTTTTCTAAAACTAAAAATGAATATCCTAATTTAGTTTTTTTGATTTTAGAAATTTTTTTCATTCCATCAATGACTTTATTAAATTGAGATTTACCACTAACGTGTGGTCTATATTCTTGAAACACTTTTTCACTTCCAGCATCTACTGAAATTCTTACCCACTTAGTTCTATAAGCTAGAGACTCTAAATATTTATCTATCAAAGTTCCATTTGATGTAACTCCTACATGAATGTCATGTTCATAAAAATAATCTACAATTGTACCAAATTCAGGGTGAGCCATTGGTTCACCTCCACCAATTAATACAACAGCCTTAATGCCCATTTCATAAAATTCTTTTGCCAACTCTTTAATTCGTTCTCTTTTAAAGCCACCTTGATTTAAGAGATTAGCACTTATACATCCATGACAAGCCAAGTTACACGCAGTTGTTGGATCAAGCTCAACAACCCAAGGTTTTGAGGCATTACAGCTGTTTTCTTTTAATCTATTAACAATATCTTTTTGAAAAATTTTTTTCTCTAAATTTAAAGCATGGTTTTTAGACATAATTCGCTATCTTATAAGCTCCTCATATATTTCCTTTTATCTATGAATGCAAATTGATTTTTAGAAAGTATTTTTATGCATGAATTTACATACTTATTTGCGTCTATAGAATAAACATAACTATCACCTAATTTAAATGATTTTATAGATTTATCTTTTTTTAATAACTTTTCTATTTCATTAAAATTTTCAATTAAGTCAAAATTTAAATACCTTACAAATGAAGAAAACTTTAAATTACATATTTTTTTATTTTTAAAATATTTCACATTAGTAAATTTGTTATAGTAATAAGGTACGCCAATCAAAAATTCAGAAACATGATGAAAAGGATTCTGCCATGGGTTCATGCCTAAGTTAACTATCTTACCGTTTTTTTTTAAAAATTTATGATATGGAGAATTGTATCCATAATTATGCAGTGAGTTATTTTTACATATAAAATTTGCATATTTTCCTATAGCAGAAACAGAAAATACTGGATGGTTGCTTCTTATTGATTTTTTATCTTTCAATAAGATTTCGCTTAATTTTCCACTAGTTGTTTTGTTATCATTATGATTAAAGTTTTTATTATACCTTAATGTGTCAAAAGAGTAAGTATTCATGCACAAAGTACCATCTGGCCCAATTAAATTTTTTAGCGTTTGATAAAAAATATTGAAATATTCATCAGCATTCTTAGCGTCCTTATATAATCCGAATTTATATATTTCTGGGTTTACAAATATTGTGTCTTTTTTTTTTATTCCAATTTTTTTTAAAGAAATAAGAATATCCTTTTTAGAGTACGTTATCATAATTTATCAATAAACTTTTTTATGTTTTCTAAATTATAAAAACTATCTCGAGATATTTTACCAAAATTAATTTCTTTCTTTCTTTTCTTTTGTATTTCCACTAAAAATCTCATAATATCAAATGAGTCTAATAGAGCATCATCAACAAAATTTACCTTTTTTTTAATAAATTTTTTCGTTTCTGGTTTAATTTTTAGTAAAATTTTTTCTATTTCTTTTTTTTCCATTATAAATATTTATATATATACTTAGATTTTTTTTATCAAATAAATATATGAAACAATTTACAAAAAACATATGTTTAATAGGAAGTAGTGATTTACTTATATATTTTGCAGCGGAATTACTTAAAATTAAAATTAATGTTACAATAATTTCATCGGAAACTCATTCTGCTAGTTTTTTAAATAATAAAAATTTTCAAATTTTACTCAAAAGCAAAATTGATTTTAAAATTATAAAAAATATTAATAAAATTAAAAATTTGAGAAAAATTTTTAACAAGAGTAGTACTGCTATTTGTTTTGGATCCAGATGGATATTTTCAGAAAAAATTATAAATTTTTTTTCGGGAAGAATTTACAATGTTCACCCAATGCCACTTCCAAAATATATGGGGGGTGCTCATTATACTTGGCAAATTTTAAATAAAAATAAAGAGGGCGGAGTTTTTCTTCAAAAAATTACAAAAAAGCTAGACTGTGGACCAATATTGTTTAATAAAAAATACACCTTAACAAATAAAGATATTTTACCAAAACATTACTTTCAAAAGAGTCTTTATTTCGGAAAATTATTCATTGATCAAATTATTAAAAAATTGAAAAATAATAAAAATTTTGAAATAAAAAATTTTAAAAAAAGATTTGAAAAAAGAGAATATTTCCCAAGACTGATGACAAAAAAAAATGCTTTTATTAATTGGAATTGGAGTGCACGCGATATTTTATTATTTTGTAATTCTTTTGATTCTCCTTATCCAGGAGCTATGACTTTTCATGGTAAAAATTTAGTATTTTTTAAAGGTGTAAAATTACATAATTCAAATAGATATCATCCATTTGCAGCTGGTCTAGTGTTAAAAAAAAATAAAGAAAAACTATATGTAATTACAGTTAAAGGAACATTAGAAATTCGAAATTGCTTTTTTAATAATAGAATTATTAATAAAAAAATTAAACAAGGTGATAGGTTTTATACACCATCTAAAAATTTAGATGAAGCAGCAATTTTTAAACCAAAATATAAATAAAAATTATTTTAAATTTTAAAATAGCTTTTATTATTTATTTATTATACTTAGTTTAATATGAAACACTGTTCTAAATGTTTATTACCCGAGACACACGAAACAATAAAATTTAATAATAAAGGAACTTGCAATATATGTTCGAACCATTCTTTTAAACAAAAGAACATAAACTGGATTAAAAAAAAAAAAGAATTAAATTCTTTAGTTTCAAAATATAAAGGTAAACATGATTATGATTGCATTGTTCCCTTTAGTGGAGGCAAAGATAGTACTTGGACATTATATTATCTTGTTAAAGAATTTGGGTTAAAGCCTTTGGTTGTAAGATTTGATCATGGATTTTATAGACCAAATTTAGAGGAAAATGTTAAGAAAGTATCTAGAACTTTGGGCGTAGACATTCTAACTTTTACCCCCAATTGGAAAGTAGTTCAAAAGTTAATGTTGCAATCTCTTTTGGAAAAAGGTGATTTTTGTTGGCATTGTCACACTGGTATATTTTCATATCCAATGTGGATTGCTATTGAAAAAAAAATTCCTTTAATTTTTTGGGGAGAACCATCTGCAGAATATACAGCTTATTATAACTATGATGAAAAAGAAGACGTGGATGAAACGAGATTTAATAGATATATAAACTTGGGAATCAATGCAGATGATATGTTTCTTAAGTTAAGAGGTAATGTTGATATTAGAGATTTAAAACCTTACTCTTATCCACCCATCAAATTATTGAAAGAATTGAACTATAATTCAGTTTGTCTTGGAAGCTATATTAAATGGGATGTAAAAAAACAATCAAAAATAATTTCTGATGAACTTGGATGGAAAGGTGATGTTGTTGAAAATGTCCCTGAAAAATACAATTACGAAAAGATAGAATGTTATATGCAAGGAGTAAGAGATTATTTAAAGTTTATAAAAAGAGGCTATTCAAGACCTTCCCATTTAGTTTCTTTAGATTTAAGAAATAAAAGAATTAGTAAAAAAGAGGCTAAAAATTTAATTAAAAATTATGAGGGAAAAAGACCTCCTAGTTTAGATATTTTTTTAAATCTAGTTGGCATAACTGAAGCTGAATTTATGCAAATTGCATTGAGTCATCAAGTTTCTCCTTTTAAAGGAAAATTTAAAAATGTTGAAAAAGGTAAAAAAACAAAAGATTATTCCAAATGGTCAAAATCTGGTGCAATGGAAAGATCATACTCTAAAGAACAGTTTAATAGGTTCAAACACTTGCTAAATGATTAAAAAAAAGATTGGAGTAGTTAGTTATAATGCAGGTAATATTCATTCAATTGTGAACTCACTTGACCACATAGGATGTGAGACTAAAATTATTAAGAGCATTAAAGATATTAATAAAATTGACTATTTAGTAATACCTGGAGTTGGTTCATATGGTCATTGTATAGATAATTTAAAAAAGCATAAATTTTTTGATATTATTTTAAATACTTTAAAAAATAACAAAATTCCATCTTTGTGTATATGTGTTGGTCTTCAAATTCTTGGTTATGGTAGTGAGGAAAGTCCTCAAAAAAATGGATTAAACATTATGGATTTTAAAATACAAAAATTAGATTATAGTTCTGAAAATTATGTTCCACATGTCGGATGGAATGAAGTCTGCTTTAAAAAAAATTTTGGAAATTTTAAAAAATTAAACAAATATGATTTTTATTTTGATCATTCTTACGCATTAATGAATTCCAAGTACTCATTAGGGGTTACTAATCATGCTAAGCAATTTTCTTCTATAATTCAAAAATCAAATATTTTAGCATGCCAATTCCATCCAGAAAAAAGTCAGGAAAATGGTCTAAATTTTTTAAAAAGTTTTATTGATTTATATGGTTAAAAAAAGATTAATTCCAAAATTATTAATTAAGTCTTATAACTTTAATAAAGAAAAAAAGTTGATCTTAGTATCATCAAAAAAGTTTAAAGATTATCGCATAGTTGGAGATCCCGTTTCTCAAGCAAGAATATTTCAATCTCAGAAAGCGGACGAATTAATAGTATTATTTATTGATAATAATGTGAAGCATAGAGAAAAAAATTATAAAAACCTAATACAGAAATTTTCTAGCGAAACTTTCATGCCCCTTTCAATTGGTGGTTCGGTAAAATCTGTGAGTGATTTTGAATTTTTACTGTCTAATGGTGCAGATAAAGTAATTATAAATTCTGTTGTTTACAAAAATATTAATATAATAAAAAAAGCCAGTAAAATTTTTGGATCACAATGTGTTGTAGTTTCTATAGATTTTATTCAAAACAAAAAAGATTTTTTTTTAATTAATAAAAATAAAAAATTTAAAGTGAATATCAATGATTATATTAAAAAATTAATAGATTTAGGTGCTGGAGAAATAATGCTAACTGATATTGAAAGGGATGGAACAAACAAAGGTCTCAATAATAAAGCAGCAAAAATAATTTCAGAAAAATCATCAATACCAATAATTTTTTCAGGTGGCTGTTCGGTTGCTAATGACTTTATTGAATGTTTTATAAAAACAAAAGTATCAGCAATAGCTGCTGGAAATTTTTTTTGCTTTAAAGATCAGAATCCATTACAAACTAGGTCACAAATTTTGAATTCTGGAATTAATATTCGAATATAATGAAAAAAAATATTTTAATATATATTCCAACAGGATTAAATTCTCCAGAATTAGAAATTTTAATTTCTAAATCACAAGAACAAATTAAAAATAAAAACAATGTTTTAATTCTTTTATGTAAAGGTGGAAAAGAATATGCGTGCCCAAAAAACATATTTTCTTTAAATAGTATATGCATAGCATGCAAAGATCTTCGCAAGAAAGGATTAGATAAATTAAAAGGAAATTACAAATTAGTTTATACTCCTACAATTGAGAATATAACAAAAATTGATAAAAATTATTTTAATTTTAAAAATACATTTAACTACAAATTTAATGGAATTGATAATGGATTAGCCGCTTACAGTAGTTATGTAGATATAACTAGAGATAGAGATCTTGATGGTTATAAATCTCAAAAAACAATAAAAAAACTAATTAATGTATCAAATAATTTGTCTATTTTTTTTAATAAATTAATAAAAAAAGAAAAAATAAATGAGATATATTTATTTAATGGAAGAAATAATAACTATAGACCATTGATTAGAGTTGCAAACATCCTTAAAATAAAAATTCATAATCTTGAATTTAATGGTGACAGAAACCAAGTTTTTGATTTTGAAAATAAATTACCTTTTGAAACAAATTATATTGCAAAACGAATTTTAAAATATTGGGATAGTAAAAAAACAAAAAAAATAAATCTGGTTGATAAATATCAAAAAATTTGGATAAAAGATCAAACGCTAATACATAAAGATAGGTTTAAAGTTATTCAAAAACCGAAAATGCTACCCTATAATTGGAATAATAAAAAAAGAAATATCGTTTTTTTTTGTAATTCAGATGATGAAAGTATCACTGGCGGGAAGGACTATTTTTTTAAAATTTCAAAAGATCAATATGAAATTATTAAAATTGTATATAATTTAATTAAAAAAAGAGATAATTTTAAAAATTACAATTTTTGGGTTAGAATGCATCCTAGAATGACAGGTTTAAAATGGCCATTTTTAAAAAAAATTTTAAATTTAACCAAAGAAATAAAAGATTTAAATTTAATTACAGCAAAGTCCCCAGTCTCTTCTTATGAAATGATAAAACAAGCTGATTTAGTTATGGCTCCGGTGTCAAGTTTAACTATTGAGGCGGTAAACTTAGGAAAGCCAGCAATAAATTTTCAAGAACAGCCATTTACAGCAATTAATGGCGCATATGTTCCTAAAACAAAATTAGAGCTGGAAAAACTAATTTTTAATCAAAAATTAAAACCAAAATCTTATATTGCCGCAAAAAAATTATTATTATTTTATTTAGATGGTGGACACAGATATAAATCAATTAAAGGAAATTTTAAAGGTGAGGGCTACTATTATTTAAATGAAAAAATATTAATGAGTACCAAAGGAAAGTTTTTTTATATTTTTGGTAAAATAATTGAGAGATTTAATAATGTAATATTGAATTATCAATTTTACAAACTATTCAAGTAGTACTTTATTATGATTAAAAATAACTTTTTTTATGTTAAAAATTTAAAGAATGTTGTAATTTTTGGAGAAAGTAAAATTTTTAAAAATATTTTAGATATAAATAAAAAGCATAATTTAAATACAATTTTTATTACCAGCAAACATCAATCAAGAATTATTGATAAAAAAATTAAATATGTGATCTTCAATAAAATAGATAATAAAACAAAAAAATATTTGAAAAATAAAGTTGAAGCTAGCAAAACTTTATTTGTATCTATGGGAGCTAGATATATTTTTAAAAAAAATGATATAAAAAATTTTTTCATGGGAAATTTGATTAATTTTCATGGAACAAGATTGCCTCTTGATGCAGGATCAGGAACTCATTCTTGGAAAATAATGAGAGAAGATCGTATTGATACTCAATTGGTGCACGTAGTTGATAGTGGAATAGATACTGGCAGTATATTAGATTTTAAATCAAGCATATATCCGAAAAATTGCAAGATACCTCTTGATTATGAAAATTATAGGTTAGAAAAATTTAAAATATTTTATAAAGAAATTATTAGTCATATTAAAAATGAAAAAAAATTTTTTTTGAAAAAACAAATTAACTTTTCTGGAAGATATAATCCAAGATTAAATACAGATAAAAATGGTTTTATAAATTGGCAAATGAGTTCATATGATCTATATAATTTTATAAATGCATTTGATGAACCTTATGAAGGTGCAAGTACATATTTAAATAATGGAAATTTTGGGAAGTTAAAAATTAAATCTGTCCATCTTCATGGTGGAGATAGTTCAAATCACCCATATATGACAGGAATAGTAAATAGACATGATAAAGACTGGATTGTAGTAGGCACTACTGGAAAACATATGCTACTTATTGAAAAAGTTCTTGATAGAAAAAATAAAAATATAATTTCTAAAATTAAACCTGGTGATAGATTTTTTACTCCAAGTTCAAAACTTGATGCTGCAAATAAAAAGAGAGTAAAAGTAGATGCAAAAGGTTTCAAATAAAAGTTAAAGTAAAATCTTAATGAATATAAAAAAAATTTTTAAATATTTTATACCTTATTTTTTAAAAGGTATTTATGTAAATTTTATAGTAAAAATAGGAGGTGACTTTTTTTGTTTTTTTTATAATTTGAAATCGGTAATGTTTTATAATTCTGAGACTAAACTTTCTTATAAAAATGAAAGATATTTTATAACGTCAAAATCAGGTGAAAAATGGTCATTTTCTCATCCAGAAAGAGGTTTGTGGTATTTAAAGGGTATAAAACATAGAGGTAAATTACTTCAAGAAGATTATGGTGTTAACAATATAAAATTTACTAAAAATGATATCATAATTGATTGCGGTGCTGATGTGGGTGATTTTTATGCAGGTTTTGATTTAGATATTAGATACATTGGAATTGAACCTAGTCCAATTAATTACCCAAATTTAAAATATAATGTAAAAAATAATATAACTTATAATGTTGCTTTGTGGAAGAATTCCCAAAAAGAAATTAGTTTCTATGAAAGTGATAAAACAAAGAAAAAATCAATAACAAAAGTAGTTGATCAAACTAGAGAAATTAAAGTAAAAACAATGACTTTAGATCAAATAATAGACAATGCAAATAGTAATATAAAATTGATTAAAGTAGAGGGCACAGGATCTGAACCTGAAATTTTAGAAGGATTAAAAAAAAATATTCATAAGGTAGAATATATAACTGTAGACTCATCTTTTGAAAGAGGAGTCAATAAAGATCATACAATTTCCGAATGCGTTAATTATCTTGTTGAAAATAATTTTAATTTAGTTGAATTTAAATTTAAAAAAATTTGTCTATTATTTAAAAATAAAAATTACATATAACTATAATATTTATTTTGTTTAAAAAGTTTTTTATAATTCTTAATTTTATATTTGATTTATATAAAGCCAGATATAATAAATATTATTCAGGTTCACTTAAGTCTTA
>MDSZ01184509.1_pt1 | contig 17420 bp, 14 predicted proteins | sample 811201 | NCBI WGS metagenome assembly MDSZ01 (sample SAMN05326647, study PRJNA326480) | marine metagenome | isolation source: seawater | place: Indian Ocean: North | collected 2010
GATTTGTCTTATTAATTATATAAACTCTACCTCTTCTTCTCACAAGTTTAGAGTTTAAATCTCTTTTTTTTATAGACTTTAGTGAACTTTTAATTTTCATAATTTAGTTATGCCGGCGATGACCTACTCTTCCATGTCTTAAGACAAAGTACCATCGGCGCTGCTGGGCTTGACTTCCGAGTTCGGAATGGTATCGGGTATAACACCAACGCAATAATCACCGGCAAAAGACTTATAATCATTTAAATTAGATTGTAAACTAAGAAATAATATTGATTTATCTTAGTAAATCTTTCTTTAATTATTTATTATCTCAAAATTTGAGAATTCTATAATAATACCATTAATTGTGCTCAAATTTTATGATAATAAAAAAAACTAATATTTATTATTATGGAAAATTCGAAGATTTTTGAAATCGATTATTATTTAAAGTCAAGTATATCTTTTTTTAAATCGAATTTTGAAAAAAGGTTAAAATTTATCAATAATAAAAAATTTCTATTCAATGAAATATCAAGTTTTATCAATAATTGTATTGATAACACAAAAAATATTTTTATTTTTTGTTCGGGAAATTCTTTAATAGGTAAAAATATTCAATCTAATAAAATATTCATCAAAGAAATTAATGAAAAATATGAAATCTCGTATAATTCAAATATTAATTATGTTAATCAAGTAAGTAATAATGAAATTTCTACATGTGATACAGTTATTATTGCAGATATAGAGCATCAATTAAACCCAACATCAAATTTATTACATTTGTCAAAAATTATTAAAGACGATGCAAAAATAATTATTCTTTCAAAAAATTTAATTTGGATGACAATAATCAAACTATTAAAATATTTTTTTAATTTTTCTCCAACAAAAAATAATTTTTTACCTTCCTCATATCTAAATAATTTGTACTCAAGTTGTAATTTAGAAATTGTAAGAAGTGAAAAGCTTATAGCATTGCCAATATATATTCCTATAATCACAGACTTAATTAATAGAATTTTTAGACTTCCAATATTAAATATTTTTTGTCTTTCAAATGTTACCATTTTAAAAAAAATCAATCAAAATTTGTCAAATTTAACAAAAAAAAAAGTATCTTTTATAATTCCTTGCAAAAATGAAGAGGGAAATATTAAATTTTTTGAAGAAGAAATTTTAAAAAATGATAAGTCGAATGAATATGTATTTGGTGATGACAATTCAATAGATCAAACAAATTTCGAAATTGATAAATTATCAAAAAAATTAACTGATTATAACATCATAAAATATAAGGGTCCTGGAATTTGTAAATCAGAAAATGTTTACAAAGGTATTGAGCATGCTACTGGTGATATAATTGTGATTTATGATGCAGACTTAACTGTAAGTTTCAAAGATATAGAATTTTCATTGAATATTTTAAATAATACAAATGCAGATTTTATCAACTGTACTAGGATGATATATCCACAAAAAACTGGTGCAATGAAATTTTTTAATTTTATTGGAAATAATTTTTTTGCGACTTTGTTTAGCCTATTATTTAAAAAAAAAATAACAGATACATTATGTGGAACAAAAATTTTTTATAAGAAAGACTGGTCTAAAATTAAAAGAGATACTTCAAGCTGGGGAATGAAAGACTTGTGGGGAGATTTTGATCTTTTAATTGGTGCATATAAAAATAATCTTAAAATTACAGAAGTACCTGTTATATATTACGAGAGAAAAGAAGAAGGCTCAAAGATGACTTCTTTAATTTCTAATGCAATAAGGATGTTGATAATAGTTTTAACATCATACTATAAATTAAGACTAAAAAAATAAATAAAAAATAATCCTACTTCATTAAGTCAATTTGATTTTCATAGACATACTCAAAAGATTTTCTAAATTTCATCTTTATTTTTTTTATCATAACAAATCCAAAATTTTTAAGTAATTTATGAATATCCCCAAATTTATAATTTTTAAGTATCATGTCATCATAATGATGTTCAAAGTATACCAGCTTGACTCTTTTGTGGTATTTAGATAATCCTTTAAGAATATTATACTCATAACCTTCTGTATCAATTTTGAGTAAATCCACATATTTAATATGATTTTTTTCTATAAAATCATCCATTGTAATTAAAGTTACTGGCAACTGATAATGGAAAGAATCATTATCTTTAATATTTAGAACTTTTAGTTTTTTCTTAAAATATTTTGATTTTTTATTCAGTTGATTAATCGTTGAGGAAGAAGATTCCAAAGTTTGATTTAAGTTTACTTTAGTATTTTTTTCCCCTAAACCATAATTAAAAATTTCGACTTTTGGATAATCGTTATTAGAAATATTTTTTTTTAGAATATTAAAATTTTCTGGACTAGCCTCAAAAGAATATATTTTTTCAACTTTCAATTTATTTGTAAATAGTTTGATTGTTTCACCATAATGAGCTCCTACATCAAATATAACTATTGGTTTTGAAAACCTACTATTAATTAATTTGATTATTTTTATTTGTTGAAAATAATCAAAAATATTCAAAATATTTATAATTAGCTTAGAATATAACATTTATAAATACCGATTATTCATAAATAAAATAATAACCTTTTTCTTTTTTAACAGAAACTTTACTTGACAAATTTGCTAAGCATGGTGTCGGGGTATTCCAACAATGACCTGTTGTTTTATAAATTGTCAATCCTGATGAAAATTTCTCTGAAATAAATTTTTTATCAGGAAGATAATAGAAAGGGAAATTTTTGTATTTATAAATATCATTTCTTTTGAACTCATTTTCAATTCTATTTATATTCTTTAAATTAAAAACAACTATAATTAAAACTATAAGATATTTAAACTTATTTTCAAAAAAACCTCTATTATTTAATTTGTAATACATCAGTGCAATCGGGAAAGATAAAGTTAAAAAAACAACCGAATATCCTCCATATCTAAGTTGAGGATGTTTTGTTAACCAAATGAAAAATATAGATAGAATAATTAAATAATAAAATATTATTTTTTTTTCAAAAATCAGAAATTTGTTATTTTTTTTTAAATTAAATTTTTTTAATGTAAAAAAAACAATGATAAAAATTGAAATTAATATTCCTAATTGATCTAAAACTTTACCTAAAAAATAAATCTCAATCCAATTAGAAAGCCAATTAAAATTCTTGATATAAATTAAAGGATCCTCGACTCTAAAATTAGGACCAGCTCCACCTTTAGACCATAACTCAAGCCATGTAGATAATCCTTTATAAGCTTTACCATCATCTGCCCAATATAAATTTTCACCTAAACATGTAAAATTTATAGGTGATATAAAACATCCTGTTGATATGAAATGATGTAAAAAATATAGACCTAAAAATAAAATAAAAATAAAAGATGACTTAGAAAGAAAAATAGTTTTTAAATTTTTAATTAATTTATCGTTTAGCAAAAATACAATCGATCCAAATAATATATAAGGTAAAAAGTAAGTTTTTAAACTTATACAAAAACCCAAAAGAGGAATTAAGAAAATAATATTTTTCAATTTAAATCTATCTTCTTCAAAAATGATATTTTGAAAAAGTTTAATAACTATAAGTACTATTAGAAGCTGCCCCGCTTTATCAGTACCAAATTCTGCCAATCTATTAAAAGATAAGTTAAAAAAAGTAAAAGCAAATATGTACAAATATTTTACAACCTCATGATTTTGTCTAAAAAAAATTTCTTTCAACAAAAAATAATTAAAAAAAATTAAAAAAAATAATAATGAAAAATGAAAAGTAAATAATTTAATATAAGGTAGATAAAATGTTGAATTTAAAAAAAATAGTGAAGATAATAATTTATAGCCATTACCAAGATTTGACATTCCAAATATAACTTTTTGTTCTGTGAGATATTTAGTAAATGTTAAATGATAATAAGAGAAATCATCATGAGTTTTTGAGATTAAGAGTGCTACAAAAACAAATAAAGAGATTAATAAGATAAATTTTAGATAATTTTTTTTATTTTCTATATCTACAAAAATAAATAATAAAACTCCAATTAAGTGTAGAATAATATTATGAATAAAGTTATGTGGTAAAAAAAGACTTGAACATAAAGATATGAGTGTCAATATCAACATGCCATAAAAACCTATAAAAATGGATCTTTGGTCATTTAAACTTTTGATTTTTTCAAAGCATAAATTTTGGAACAAAATTCCATAACCAATAACCGAAATAAGCAAGATATAAAAAATAAAAATGAAAATTATAGTATTTAACATATATTAATAACTGGCTCTTTACCCTACTCTTTTATTAAATTTTTTTTATTATTTAAACTATATATATTTGAAATAAATTTGATGTTATACACCACAGTAATAATAATTTTATAATATAAATATGTTACAAATAAATTTAATAGTTTTATACTTTACAATTTTTCTATCAATATTCTTTATCTCAAAAAAACTAGAATTTTACGATAAACCTAACAAAAGAAAAATCCACTCATCTAAAATATTAAATACCGGTGGGGTTATTATTTATATTTTTTATCTTATATTAGTAAATTTTTTTGAATTTAATCATAATATAGAATTAATAATCTCTATTGGTTTCTTTGTTTGTATAATTGGATTTATTGATGATAGAATTAATCTAAATCCATCTATAAAAATAATATTTATTCTTATACCTTCTGTTTATCTAATATATAATGGAATTAGTTTAAACGACTTAGGAAGTTATGAACACATTGGAATTTTAAATTTAGGTAAATTTCAAATTCCATTCTTAATTCTTGCCTCTGGATTATTAATCAATGCAACAAATTACATAGATGGAATAGATGGTTTGTTACTGTCATTTTTTCTTTGTTGTCTTGGATATTATATTTTTTTAATTGATGATGATAAAACTGTATCCTTTATTCAAATACTCATGATTCCATTAATTTTTAATTTTATTCTCAATATGCTATCTTCAAAATCTAAATTTAAAATTTTTAGCGGCAATACAGGTAGCCTTTTTATAGGTTTTTTTTTAAGTTTTTTAACAATAGAACTTTACAGTGGTTTTGATATTCACCCTGTATATTTGATTTGGCCATTATGGTACCCTGTTTACGATTTTTTATTTGTGAGTATTAACAGAGCAATTTTAAAAAAATCAATTTTTTCTGCAGACAATACACATCTTCATCACAAAATTTTAAATAAATTTAAGAAGAACCATTTAAAAACTGTTTTACTATTTTCACTTATAAATATTTCAATAATATACTTAGGTTTTATAATTAGTAATTATTCAAAATTATTATCATTAATTATTTTTACTCTTGCTTTCTGTATTTATTTAACAATCAGATTTAAGTATAAATAATGAAAAACTTACTAAAAAAACAAACAGATTTATTATTAAAGTTTTTATTATTTTCTTTCCCAATTTTGATTATTTTAGGTCCAGCGGCATTAAATTTTTTTTCAATCATATTTTCTCTATATGCAATTCTTAACATTAAAGAATTAAAAAAAATTGACTTCCTTAATAAAAAAATATTTATTATTTTTTTTAGTTTTTCAATTCTCATATTTCCATATAACAGCATTGAATTTCAAAATTCATTTATAAAATATTTATCTTTTTTCAGATTCTTATTTATGTTTTTTGGATTAATAATTTTTTTTAATATTCATGGCTCTAAAAATTCATTAATTCATAAAATATGCAAAATATATGTATTAATTTTAATTGTCATAATCATTGATGTTCTAATTGAATACTTCTTTGGCTCAAACATTTTAGGCTACAAATCATTTTACTCTGGAAGAATAGCCAGCTTCACAAATGATGAGTTAATAATTGGTTATGTGTACAATTTTATGACTCTATTCACTTTAATGTATATTTATAAAAGAACTAATATTACTATTTTTTTTATAATTTTATCTATTTTAATTATGATAAGTTTTATTATCGGCGAAAGGTCAAATTTTATTAAACTGACAACTTTGTTAGTAATTTTTTCATTTATTCATTTTTTATTTTTAAACAAATTTAAATTTAGAAATTTACTAATTTTATTTTCTATATTTACTATATTTATAATATCTTTTTATCAAATTACTAAAAATACCTATCAAGGGAAAAAATTTTATGGCGATTTATTTAATTTAGATGAGTATAAATTATCCTTCAATATTAAGGAAAAATTTTATGTTTCTAGTCATGCCGCTCATTACATAACGGCATATAAAATTTTTCTTAATTATCCTTTATTTGGGATTGGGATAAATAATTTCTCCGCTGAAAGCCAAAAAGAAGAATATGAAAATACAGAATTATTTTTTTCTGATTTTAGATCCTCTACACATCCACATCAAATTTATTTAGAAATCATTTCTGAAGTAGGTTTGGTTGGATCTATTTATTTTATATTTATACTATTTTATCCAATTTATGTTTCACTAAAAACAGTTTTAAAAAATAAAGAATTTTACTTATTATCCCATTTATTATTACATATTTACTTTATATTTCCAATTTTACCGTCTGGAAGTTTTTTTGGAACTAATTATGGTATCCCATTTTGGGTAAATTTATCATTATTAATATATTTATCTAGAAATAATTTAAAATTTTAATTAATAGATTTTTAGAATAAATTAAAATTCTCAACTAAATTTTAAATCAAAAAATAATTTTTTTTTTAAATAATTTATTGAAAGTATCAATAATCTATACAGTGACTCTAAGTAACCCATTTTCATATAATTTTTATAAACTAGAAAACCATTTAAAATATTAATTAGAAGGTTAGATGATAATGAGTTTTTTCTTTTTCTATAGTTTGTCAAATTTTTATCTAACCCTCTTATGAATAATATTTTATGAGAGATTTTTAGCCATAAAACATAATCTTCTTTTGTTTTTATCTTTGGAAATTTAAATTTGAATCTTTTTAAAAAATTTAAATCAATAATAACTGTGGATAAACCAATATCACAAGAATTTAAAATATCCTTATAATACAATATTTTTTTTGATTTTCTTAAAGATATTTTTTTTCCTGATTCATTAATTATGTTATAGGAAGTATGAGAAATTGGAATTTTTAATTTTCTCATAAAACCAATCTGTAATTTTAATTTATCCTTATGCCACACATCATCACTATCTAAAAAAGCTATATATTTTGATTTACTATATCTAATCCCAATATTTCTTGATTCCCCTGCACCTAAGTTTTTTTTATTTATGATAATTTTTATATTAATTTTTTTATGTTTATTTTTTTTTTTTAAAATAAATCTTTTTATCGGTTGAAGATCAGACAAATTTTCATCATCATATATAATTATAATTTTAAATTTTTTGAACGTTTGAATAAAAACTGACTCTAGTGCTAAAAAAAAATATTTTAAATTATTTTTATATGGGATAATAATTGTTACAGAAGACACAAATATTTATATGAAACAAAACAAACAAAATCAAATCATTTATTTCTTTCCTGACCCTCACATAGGTGGTGTTGAAAAGAATTTTTTTATAATTGTTAAATATTTATCCAAATATTTTCAATATTGTTTTTTAATAACAGGAAAAAAAATTGATAATAAAGTAAATAAAAAAATAAAAATATTCAAAATTAGTAAATTTTGGTCTTATATAAATAGAAGATTGATTTTTATAATTTGTTCAATCAAATTATTTTTAATTTGTAGTAGATATAAAGAATCGATAATTTTCTCTTTTCAAGGAAATTTTTATGCGATTATAGTTGCAATAATTTTGAATAGAAAAATAATTATTAGGTCAAATTTAAGCCCTCAAGGATGGGAGGGCTCTTATTTTAAAACTCAAATTTTTAAATATTTATTGTCAAAAGCAGATTTAATTATTGTTAATAGTGATGATTTTAATAGAGAAATGAGAAAATTTTATGGAATAAAGTCAACGACTATCTACAACCCAATTAATGGTAATGAAATATCTAAATTATCAAAATACAAAAAAAAAATTAAATTTTTTAAAGAAAAAACAATTAATTTAATCAATGTAGGAAGATTTGTTCATCAAAAGAATCAAATTGAACTTTTACATGCATTTCTAAATTTAAAAAATTCAATCAGAGAATATAGATTGTTAATAATTGGATATGGACCAGAAAAAATAAACTTACAAAATTTTATAAATAAAAATAAATTAAATAAATTTGTAAAAATAATTTATGTTAGTAACCCATATAAGTATATTAATATGTCGGATGTTTTTATTTTAACTTCTAAATATGAGGGTTTACCAAATGTATTACAGGAAGCAGCGTTCATGAATAAGTATATTATTTCATCTAATTGCAAAACAGGTCCTAGAGAAATATTGAAAAAATATAAATATGGAGAAATTTACAATTCAGGCAATTATAAAGAATTGAGTGTAAAAATTAAGAAATTAAGAAAACAAAAATTAGATAAAAAAAAAAATAAAATTTTCAAATAATTTAAAAGATTTTGACTACAAAAAAAATCTTCAAAAATATTTAAATTCAATAAATAAATTATTATAAAATTTTTTTAATTTCAGAGAAAAAATAATTCTTAGTATAAAATTCAATTTTTCTAAAATTTTTTATAATCTTATTTTTATGATGTTTTTTTTCTTTAATTAATTTTTTAAAATTCTTAATAAAGCTTTTTTGATCATTATTTTTAAAAACATATCCATTTTTTCCATAATCTAGAAACTCAGATGGACCAGTATAACAATTTGATGTTAGAATAATTTTTTTACAAGCTGCAGCTTCCTGAACAACAAATCCAGGTTCTTCCCACAATGATGTGCATATTAATCCTTGAGAATTATATATATATTTAAATATATTTTTTTTGTAACCTGTAAGAGTAATATACTTAGATAAGTTAAATTTAACTATATATTCCTCTAATTTTACTCTGTCTTGTCCTTCACCAATAATTAAAAACTTAAAATTTTTTTCTTCTTTAACAATATTTTTTATACATTTTGCTAAAAATAAAAAATTTTTTTGATTTGTTAATCTTCCAATTGAGACAAAGTATTTTTTTTTTAATAATTTTTTTTCTATTTTTTTATATTTTAATGAATTTATTTTTTTAAGGTCAATTATAGGATCTCTAACAATGCAAATAAGTTTTTTATCAAAAATACCCTCTTTTATAATTCTTGTTTTTGACTCTAATGTTTGTATTAAAACTTTTTTAATTTTTTTTCTTGATACTAAAAAAATCAGTTTTCTTAATTTAGTAAATCTTATTCTTCCAGAAACTCTAAATATTATCTTATTTTTAAGATCAAAAAGAGCAATTATTAATAATGGCAATGAAGTGATTAAATATATAAATATAGAGTCATTTTTATTACGATTTAAATAAGATAATAAAGGGAAAAAGCAAAAAATAAAAATTAAGATATAAGTTAATCTGCTCCAAAAAAAACCTTCTTTAGGTAATTTTTTTATAAATCTATTTTTTATTAATTTAATTTCTTCAATACGATTTTTTTTAAGCTCTGCGCTATACTCATCGAATTCACCAAAAGCGTTAAAAATTTTGCATTTGTATTCATCTGAATTTGAAAAAGACTTTGCAGATTCTAACACTGCTTTTGCAGTTCCTACATTTCCTATAAATGGACACCAAAATAGAAATGTTTTATTCATATATTAGTTTAATTTTTTTTTATTAATGAAACAAACAACTTTGAAAATATAATCAAAAAACTTAAATAGACATATATTATTTCATGTATTCTACCAATAAAATTATTTTTAAAAGAATTATGAATTATTCCAAAGTTTACTCTAGAGGTTTTTAATTTAGTCTTTCTACTTTTTGGTGTCATGATAAAAGATAATAATAATCGATTTTTGTTTGATAAATTTTTAGTTCCTCGATGCCATAGATTATGTTTTCTAATTAAGATTTGCCCCTTTTTCATAGTAAGTTTTTTTTTTTGCTTTTTTGAAAAGAAGAATTCCCAAAATGACAATGGTTTCATGTGAGATCCTACGCATATTTCTGTAGGTCCATTTTTTAATGATATATTCTCTGTGGCAATAGATACCAAGTACATCTCATTAGTAAATTTACCATCTGTATGAAACTGCTGAGTTCCTTTTTTTGATAACGCTAAATTTCCACCAAATTTAATATCAAATTGATTAATTTTTTTTTTTGTAATTTTTTCAAAAAAATTTATGAGCTTTTTTTTAAAAACTAATGAATACAATCTTGATCCAAATGGACCTTGGTTTATATTTAAATTTCCTACAATATAACCACCTAATTTTTTTATGTTAGAAATTTTAGCTAAGTGATTTATTCTATTTTCAATTTCATCACATAATTTATTAAACAATAAATCATTATCTAACTTAGTATTTAGTATGATATATCCTTTTTTTTCAAAAAAATTCTTTTTGTATTTCATTTTTAACCTGTCATATTATCCGGGAAGATTAGATTTTATTCCTATCATTAATTAAATTAATTACATCTATAATTGAAGTTTGTTTATTTATTTTGCTAAAATATTTATCAATTATTTTATATTTTTGTCTGTCATAATTACCATATTTATTATATATAAAATGTATACCGGCATAACAAATTTGAATTAATCTCGAAGAGTATTTTTTTCTAAATGAAAAAAAAACCATAAAAAGAAATTTGATTAAAAAAATGCTATATCCAAATAATTTGTCAAAAAAAGATCCGATCTTTTTTATTAAAACTAGCCTATATTTATAATTGTAATATATTGTTTTTGCCCAATTTGTTCCAACTGTGTGGGAAACGGAATGATATATTTTTTGATCTAAATCAACGAACAATTTACCACCAATTTTTTTAAATCTATGTGATAATTCAATATCCTCTTCACCATAAAAAAAATCTGGGTCAGATAAACCTGTTTTTTTTAAATAATCTGCACGCATAATTGATGCACATCCAACTACTGCATCTGTCTCAATTAATCCTTTAAATTCTAAAGAATCTCTTTTTTTACATATATGATTTGAACACTCTTTTTGCAATTTTAAGTTGTTTCCAACTTTAGTGCCGCCAAACCAGATAACTTTTCGATTGTCTGCAAACATAACTTTAGGACTTATTGCTGCAATAAACTTATTTTTTTCAAGTCTATTAATTAAATTAAACATCATATTGCTTGGAGCAACCATATCGTTGTCTATTCTTGCTATATAATCAAAATTATTTTTTAAAAAAAATTTATATCCAGGATTATGACCAAGTCCGCAACCAAAATTAATTTTGTTTTTTATATAATATATGGTTTTTTTATTATTTTTTTTTTTAATGAGGTAATTTTTTTTTACCTTGTTGCAGTAAATTTTTTTTCTATTCAACCATTTGAAAATATTCTTTGAATGAATTTGATCAGAATTATTATCGACTAATAGAATAATATTTTTAAGTTTTTCTTGATTTAATAATGATTGTAAACATTTTATAGTTTTTTTGCTATCATTCCAGAATAAAACCACAATTCCTACTTGCTTTGAAGATATTTTCATTTTTTAGAGATTGAATTTTTCAATTTATGTTAACTTATACCAATTTCATTTAATATTCTATTAGCTCTATTTGTTAAAGAATACTTTTTACTCAATTTATAATTATTTTTTGAGATGATAAATTGTTTTTGGGGCTGATTTTTCAACTTATTTATTTCATTTCTCCATGAATATGGGTTTAAATAATTTTTAATAAAAATTACATTTTTTTTCTCTTTCACAGCTTCTTTCAGTACATCATAATCTGAGCACATTATAATTTTTCCAACACTTAAATAATCAAATAATTTTAAAGGTGATGTAAACTTAGTTATATCACCTATATTTCCTGCTACTGTAATAGATGATACATATGGCATAAGCAAAATATCCATTTTTTTTAATTCATTTGGAATATTTCTATAAGGAATATAATTATTAAAAAAAATATTTTTATTAAAATTTTTATATTTTAAATTTTTAATTTCATCTAAATTCCCGTAGAGATAATATTTATTTTGTTTATCAATTTTAGCCAAATTTTTAATTAAATCTAATCCTCTTGACTTAAACAATGATCCAAAATATCCAATTTTAAAAAATTTTTTTTTTGTTGAAAATTCAAATTTTTTTTTTATAGACGAACCACTTGGCAAAACAACAATCTTATTTGAATTAATAATATTACTTTCTACATATTCATTTTTAACACCTTTTGTAATTGCTATAATTTTTTTAACACATGGAGAATTTAAAAATTTAATTTTTTTTACTAAAAATCTTACAATTCGTGACTCCATATTTAAATCATGATGTAATTCCATAATTATTTTTTTTCTAAACATTATAAGTAAAAAACAGGTAAAAAAATTTCTTGTAATATAAATTTCCGGTTTATATTTAAAGCTTTCTAAAATTGATATAAAAGAAAATAAATAGTAATTAAAACCTAAAGGAAATTTAGTAAATCTTTCAATTTTTTTTAAAGTAAATTTTGTTTTAACATTATAATAATTTTTAAAATTAACTTTTGATATTGAGTCATTTATTGTTATTAAAAAAACTTCATTATTTAATTTTGAAAAAGCTTCACACATTTTTACAATCTGTATGGAGCTTGCTACAGTTGATGGAATGGCTGCATTTGATAAATAACATATTCTCATATCAAAAATTATGTTTTCTCAAAAATATTTGAAGACTTATAAGATTCCAAATTAAATATGGATCACAATATTCCTTTTTATGTTTGTCTAATAATTTTTGTGAAAATTCAAAGTTAATTATATTTGAAGAATCATAATATTCTTTGCTTAATATATCTTTCCCAAAATTATAAATTTCATTTCTTAACCAACTAGAAAAAGGTGAATTAAATCCAATCTTTTTCTTCAATATTAATTTGCTCAAATTTTTATAATTCCCAATCAATAAATTTTTACTTTTAAATAAATAACCATATTTTTTAAAATCACTTACCATTAAATAATTTTCGATTATATTTTTGTCCAAAAAAGGAACTCTTGCCTCAATTCCTTTATTTCCATATATTTTATCATTTCTGATTAATATATCATTTGGAACCCAAGTATCTAAATCATGATACATTACATTGGATAATTTAGGTTGATTTTCTAATTTTAATGTGTGATTTAAAATTTGGTCTAAGTCATTATCCTTTATTAATTTAAAATTTTTATATGCTCTATCTGCATTTTTAAACACATTTTGTTCGCTAAAAGAAAGATGTAAATTTCTCGAGTCTTTAATAAACAATCTTTGAATATTTTTATTATTAAAATTAACTTTAAAATTTTTAAATACATTTAACTTTATGAGTAAAGACAAAATATAAATTGACCTATATCTATTGTAACCAGTAAAAACTTCATCTCCACCGTCCCCTGAAAATAAAACTTTTTCAGATACATTCTGGCTTAAAATTATGTTTGATATCGAATTTTGATTACCAGTAGGCTCTTCGACAATATCAATTATTTTTTCTGCATTATCTTTAAAGTCTTTCGAAGTTACCTCAACAGTATTAAATTTGACTCCATAATATTCGGAAATTTTCTTTGCCACTTGGTGATCCTCTTTAAATTCATTTGAGTCTTTGAATGTTACTGAATAATTTGTGAAATTTGTTCCTTTGTTTCTTAATAATTCTTGTAATACTATATTTGAATCATAGCCGCCAGACAAAGAAAGAGCAACTGGAACATCTGATAAAAATTGATTTGAGAAATTTTTTTTTATATCATGTGTTAATTCAGTTTGATCTTTATTTCTTATAAATTCAAAATTTAAAAATTTAGTTCTTTTATAATTTCCATCTTTAACTTCAATTAATTCACCTGGTAAAACTTTAAAAACTTTTTTAAAAAAAGTTTCTCTGTAATCGTTCCTATTAAAATTTGAATATGAATTTAAGGCATCATAATTAAGTCTCTTATCATTTAAATGTATAAGAATACTATTAATCAATGATGAAAAAATAAATTTTTTAGAATTTAAATCAAAATAATAATACAGTGGCTTTACTCCAACAATATCTCTTATCAAGTAAAGTTTTTTTAATTTTAAGTCATATATTGAAATACTAAATATTCCTGATAACTCTTTGAATGAACTTATTCCATCCAAATCAAATAATTTTATAATTACTTCAGTATCTGATGTTGTTTCAAAAGAATAACCTTTTGAAACTAATTTTTTTCTGATTTCTATATAATTGTATATTTCTCCATTAAACGATAAAATAAAATTTTTATAAAAATACGGCTGGTTAGATCTTTTATCAGGATCAATAATGGAAAGTCTATTGTGACCTACTGTGTATTCATCCGTTTCAAAATAATCTTGATTATCAGGCCCTCTACTAGAAGTAAAGGTCATCATTCTCTTTATAAGATTTGAGTCTTTAAAATTAAAACCATTAATGCCGCACACAAAATTTCCTTATAACTATTTATCTAAACTTAAATTTTATTGAAGTTGAATAAAAACAATCTCTTAAATCTTTTAAAAACAAAGATATACTAATTTTACCTTTCAAAAAATTTTTAAAATGCATATAAAATATTCCGAAAATCGAAATTTTTTTAAATCCTTTTAATTCTAGTAACTTTATCAAACTATACCTCGAGAAACAATTTAGATGCTCTAACGGTTGAATTGCTCCTTTTTCAAATTTTATTTTAGATTTGTCCTCAATAACATCTGTACCATCTGGAACTGATAAATAAAAAATACAATCTTTCATTGCTATTTTTTTTAACAAATTAAATAAATTTCTAATATCACTCACATGTTCTACAACTTGATCTAATCTAATGTAATGGAAGAAATTCTGATAATTATAAATATTTTTATAGTCTATAGTTCTTATTCCTAAACTTTTTATATATTTTTTTCTAAAATTTGACATTTCTAATGCATATGGGTGGAATTTCAAAAAATCACCTGAATAAAGCCAATGTCCCCAACCAGCACCAAAATCAAGCACATTAATTTTTGAATCATCAAATTGATTTATTATAAAGCTTATTTCACTTTTATTTTTATACTTCCGTAATTGAAATTTTTTTTTACTTTTTCGTAAGCTCTTTTTTTTATCAATTATTTGTTCATAAAGAATATTACCAAATTTTATATTTGGTGAACTTTCCTGCCATATAAATTTACATTTGTTACATTTGATCAAATTATAATTTGCTTTTTTTAAAAAATTTTTAAAAAAAACAAATTTTTTTCTTCCGTAATATCTTTTTAAATAAGAAATTATAACAGAGTCTGTATATTTTTTTTCAAAAATTTTAATTCCTTTTTTTCTGCAGATTTTGCAATTTGAGGATTTAATAAACGCTGACATTAAATTTTTATTTAAATTTTTTTATCTATATTGTAAATATTTTGATAGTCTTTTTTTAATATAATTTTTTTCAAAGTTAGTAAGCTCTTTTTTTGATTTAAAAGCATTAAATTTAGATTTCTCAACATCAAAAATATTATTATTCTTTTTTACATTCAAAAAATTAAGAATCTTTTTTTGTTCTTTTTCATAATTTAAAACAAAATCTTCAAATTTTATTTCTAATATATTTTTTTTGTATTTTTTAGGAATGAGACTTTTATATTCGTTATATTTTTTCATAGTCTGGCTATACCACTGCGTCCAAATTTTTAGACTATCATCAGGATAAGCAGCAGATTTACGGTTCTTTACACTGTTATAAATGCCCCTTGGGTCTCTTGTAACTAAAATAACTTTAACATTATCAAAATAAGAAAATACTTCTTTAAAATTCAGTAAACTTACTGCTTGGTCTAAAACTATTTGATTTAATTCTTTATTTTTTAAATGTTCTCTAATTAATTTATGAAGATATATTTTAGATTGTTTAAAAAATATATTTTCTTCAACAGGTAGATACATCTTAAATAAACTATCAGTTCTAGCTGATTTGAATATCCTTCTTTTTAAATTAAAAATTTTTTTTTTATGAAAACTGGTTTGAATAGCCACAAACTGAGGAAAGGCATTATATTTGAGGGTTGTAATATTTTTAATATACTCATCAGTAAGTGATAAAATTTTTTTATGAAAAATTTTTGTTTTTTTATTATTAATATTCTTCTCTAAATTTTCTAAATTACTGACATAATTTTTAAACCTCATAATTGCATTTGAAGGATTGTTTATGGAGGTATTTTTATAAAAATTATGATATAAATTCAAAATTCCATCAGGATCATTTATCAATCTAAATTCTTGGCCATTAAATGGACTTTTATAATTCGTACACTGTAGTAAAAAATCATGCACTGCTCCACAGCCGCTGTTACCAGTGCCAATTGTAATTGCTATTTTCATTTTTGTTTTAGCTTAAAGATCCTTGGTAGCATTTTCTCGAAATTTATCACTAACCTGAATTAATTTATCGAATGTTCCTTGAGCTTTAAGTTCTCCATTATCAAGTAAGAAAATTGTATCACATTTTTTCACAGTGCTCAAACGATGCGCAATAAGTATAGTAGTAACATTCTTTTTCAAATTATGGACGGCTTCCATTACAGCTTGTTCTGTAAGATTATCTAAAGCACTTGTTGCTTCATCAAAAATAAGAACTTTTGGATTGTGATACAGAGCTCTTGCAATTCCTATTCTTTGGCGTTGTCCTCCTGACAGCCTAATGCCTCGTTCGCCAATTTCAGTTTCATATTTTAATGGCAATTCATTAATTACGAAATTATGCAAATTTGCAATTTTTGCAGCTTTCTCAACAGCTTTTAAATCAATATCATCAATATCAACTCCAAAAGCAATATTTGCTGCTACTGTATCATCTGCTAGAAAAATTTGTTGAGGAACATATCCAATACAATTTTGCCAAGCTCTACAGTTTTTTTTGTCAATTATTTTACCATCAATCTCTAAGCTTCCTTTCTGGGGCTCTAATAAACCCAAAATAATATCTACTGTAGTTGTTTTACCACTCCCAGTAGCTCCTACAAAACCTACAGTACTGAATGCAGGTATACTTAAATTAATATTCCTCAGTGCAGTTCTAGATGAATTAGGATAATGATAGTGTATATGCTTAAGCACAATATCTTTGTTAATTGATATTAAATTTTTTATTTTTTTAGAGTTGTGTTCATTTAAATTTTTAAGATCTTTTAATAAAAAATCAAGAGACGGACCAACAAAACGCAATAGGGTAACAGAGCCATAAATTATTTGAAGTGCTGGTATCAAACGATAACCAGCATAAGCATAAAGTGAAATAATAGGTATAGCATTCATAAAATTACCACTACGTGCCATAAGATATAACACCACTAACAACATTCCCCCAAAAGTAATTGCCTCGAC
>MDSZ01002325.1_pt1 | contig 17419 bp, 9 predicted proteins | sample 811201 | NCBI WGS metagenome assembly MDSZ01 (sample SAMN05326647, study PRJNA326480) | marine metagenome | isolation source: seawater | place: Indian Ocean: North | collected 2010
GATGTTAAAAATGCAATAAATAGAGATTATCGTGATGTAATGAAAGCGATAGATAAGAAAAAAAGTGGAGGAATAAAGTAAGATGCCTTTACCAATAGATTTAGATAAAGATATAGCAGTCGGTATATCATTACCCATTGAGGCTGGGGCTAATGGATATTTTAGACAAACTTATACAACGATGGAACAGGTTGTTTCCAATGTAGTAAATCTATTGCTTACTATTCCAGGTGAAAGATATATGCAACCAGAGTTTGGTTCAAAATTACACGAGTATTTATTTGAACAATTTGATGAAGGTGTTATAGATGATATTACTGATTCTATTGAGAATGCACTTTCTACTTGGTTACCATATGTTAATATAGAAGAATTAAAGGTACTTGACGGATTTGATATGGAATCAGAGAGTAACATACATATTGGGGGAGAACAAAAACCACATACAATTTATGTAAGTCTTATTATATCAATAGAAGCTGACCCAGATACTCATACTACTATAACATTTTCAGGAGATTCTGAAACTGGACAAGTTAGTGTAAGTTCTGATTTACAGAATGGGGCGGGTGGAAGTCAACCAGTAGATAATCAAACTACTAAACAGATTTATGATAAGATTAAAAAACATACACCACCTTCATTGTAATAATATATTAGGAGAATAAATATGGCAGTATCAGGAAGAAAAGATACAAGAAAAGAAGTAAGATATTTAAATAAGGATTTTTCATCATTTAGAAATTCATTGATGGATTTTGCAAAAGTATATTTTCCAAATACATACAATGACTTCAATGAATCATCTCCTGGTATGATGTTCATTGAAATGGCTTCATATGTTGGTGATGTTCTTTCTTATTATATTGATTCACAATTTAAAGAAATGTTATTGGGATATGCAGAAGAAAGAAAAAATGTTATATCTCTTGCACAATCACTTGGATATAAACCAAAAGCTTCCGTTGGTGCATCAACATCATTAGATGTATTTCAAATAGTGCCTTCAATTGGTTCTGATGAAAATGTTAAACCAAATTTAAATTATGGATTAGTTGTAAAGGAAGGAATGAAAGTATCAACAAAAGATAATCCAGATATTTTATTTAGAACAACTGAAGATATTAATTTTAAATTTTCAAGTTCATTTGACCCTATGGAAGTTAGTATTTATGAATATGACCCAGCAACAAGTCTTCCACAGAGATATCTATTAAAGAAATCTGTTAATGTTATTGCAGGACAAATTAGAGAAGAAACATTTGAATTTGGTTCTCCTGAAAAGTATCAAAAATTAAGATTATCAGAAGATGATGTCATAGAGGTTATGAGTGTAGTTGATTCTGATGGTAATAAATGGTATGAAGTTCCATATTTAGCACAAGATACTGTTTTTGTAGATAACGAAAATACTGCACAATATGACCCAGAGTTATCTCAATACAATGATACTGCTCCTTATTTATTGAAGTTAAAGAAAACACCAAGAAGATTTATAACAAGACTTAATGATGATAACTTAACAGAATTACAATTTGGTGCTGGTATTTCAAATAATCCAGATGAGATTATAATACCAAATCCAGCTAATATAGCAAATGAACAGATGGGAACACCAGTTAATTTATTAAATAATGCATTTGACCCATCTAATTTTTTGAGAACAAAAACTTATGGACAAGTTCCACAGAATACTACATTGACTGTAAAGTATTCTTATGGAGGGGGTGTCAATACAAATGTAGCTTCAAGTGTATTAACAGAAATACAGTCAAGTGATTTTGCACAAGATGAAGAAGGTTTAGAATCACAACCTTTACAGACTGCAAAGGATTCCATAGCAGTAATAAATCCAGATGCTGCTACTGGTGGTAGAAGTAAAGAAACTTTAGATGAGATTAGAAATAATGCACTTGCATTTTTTGCAGCACAAAATAGATGTGTAACAAAAGATGATTATGTTGTTAGGGCATATTCACTTCCACCAAAATACGGTAGTGTTTCAAAGGCATATATTGTTCAAGATGAACAATTAGCACAAAGTGGTTTTACAAAATCAACAAGAGTAGAAGACAAAGAAGATGCTGAAAATCAAAGAAAGGGAAATAAATTAGATCCAGATGGAGCAAAAAGTATGATACCTGGTTCTTGGACACCAAATCCATTGGCATTAAATCTTTATACTCTTGGATATAATTCAGATAAAAAATTAACAAAATTAAGTCCAGCAGTAAAAGAAAATTTAAAACAATATCTTGGACAATATAGAATGTTAACTGATGCTGTTAATATTAAAGACGCATATATTGTTAATATTGGTGTTGAGTTTGATATAGTAACTTTAAGGGGATTTAATAAGAGAGAAGTTTTATTGAGATGTGTGAATAAAGTTAAAGAATTTTTTGAAATAGATAATTGGCAAATAAATCAACCAATTTCAGTATCAGATTTAATATATGAGATTGGATTGGTAGAAGGAGTTCAAACGGTAGTAGATGTTGATTTAACAAATCTATGGGATGAGAATCTTGGATATTCTGGTAATATTTACGATATAGATGAGGCTCTACGAAATAAAGTTTTATATCCTTCAATGGACCCAGCTATATTTGAAATAAGATTTCCTAACAAAGATATTAAAGGAAAGGTAACAGGAGGATAAGATGTATTATTACATTTATGCAGATAAAGATGCAACAATTTATAGTGAAGTAGATAATGATTGGTATAAAAGAAATACTGGTATGGATGAAATACTTGAGTTATGGAAAAAGACTGCACCAACATATGATGTATCACAACCAGAAAATTCAAGGATACTTTTAAAATTTGATTTGACGGAAGTATCAAAGTCTATGAATACAAATCAAATAAATAGTGGTTCAACATTTAATTTAAGATTATATACTGCCAGACCATCTGAATTACCATTATCTTATTCTGTAAATGCATATCCTATTTCAGGAAGTTGGGGAATGGGATTAGGTAAAAAATATTATTCACCAGCAATTAAGGATGGAGTTAGTTGGAAATATAAAACAAGTGAAACCGTTGGTGATGAGTGGATTACATCTTCTTTTAATACTGATACAACAGGTTCAGTTGGTTCTATGACTGTTGGTGGTGGAAACTGGTATACTTCTTCTACCTCAACACAAACTTTTGAATATGAAACAGCTGATATTAATATGGGTGTGGATTCTATTGTTCAAAATTGGTTATCTGGTTCAATTGTAAATGAAGGATTTATAATCAAACGAAGTGATACCGATGAACAGAGTTCTGCTAATCAAGGAATATTAACTTTCTTTTCAAGGGATACTCATACAATATATCCACCAAGATTAGAAATTAAATGGGATGATTCAAAGTGGAATGCAACTTCTTCTATTGAAGAATTAAATCAATCCTATGGAACAGCTTCATTGGATAGTAGTCCAATTGTTTATATTAAAGGAAGAGGTAGAACATTTAAGGAAAAATCAAAAGTTAAATTTAGAATTTATGCTCGTGATAGATATAAAACACCAAAGGCAACCGTAGGAAAATATGAGATGTTCAAACATTATTATTTACCAAGTGGTAGTTCTTATTATTCAATAAAAGATACTGTTACAGAAGAAACAATTATTCCTTTTAGTGATTATTCAAAATTAAGTGCTGATACTACAAGTTGTTATTTTAATTTATGGATGAATGGACTTCAACCAGAAAGATATTATAGAGTATGTATTAAGGCTGTTAGTGGCAGTGGAACATCAGATGAGGTAGTTCAATATTATGATGATAATTTTACTTTTAAAGTAGTGAGATAATAAATGGCAATACCATATAAAAAATATTTAAAAAGATTAAAAAAGAAATCTCGTAGAAAGCATGTTGCTCAAATTAATGAGAAATATCCTGGTATAAGTGTAAGAATTGACCCATCGGAAGATGAGAAAAAATTTAATGAGATATTAATTTCTGGAGAAGTTCCTACTAAAAGAAGACCAGATGGAACTATTGTATTGAGAGAGATTACTGATGAAGAAGGTAATAAAGTAGCGGATGGAAGTGTTGATCAGTTAATTTCAGTTGATATGTTTACACAGAATTATGATGAAACTGAAATAGATAATATCATAGAGAATGATTTACAAGAATTACTTCCAGATGAGATGACAACTGAAGATAAGGTTAAAAAGTTTTTCATTGATTATGAATTATTAAAGGAAGAGATTGATGGTGCTGGTGGAGATGAATCTCATCAACATTTAGTAGATACAAGTGAAAGATATGTTCCAAAAGTATCACCAGTAGTTCCATTACCAACACCAAAAAGTATTCTTGGTAATGGTATGTTTGAAGATGCTATGATGCCAGATTTAGTAAGTAAAGCTTTAAATCACGAAATTATAGATGACCCAACAGAGATTAGACCATCAGCAAAAATTTTAAGATTCTTTGGTTCTAAACCAGGACATTTATTTTTACATAAGAAAAATGATGATGTTAAATTAAAAAGAGGTGGGTTATATGAATGTAATTATTTAATATATGTTAGTGATGATTATGATGGAACACACGGAGTTGAATTTACTAAATGGGAAAATTTAGACCCAGAACTTACTGTAATGACACCAATAGGTTCATTACCATTTGATAATGATAAACAAATAATTAAAGGTAAGTGGGTTAGAAGAAATTTTTGGGTGAAGTTGCCTCATAGAGGAGAACCAACTGATTTTAGTTGGAAACTTGCATATCCAATGGGAAAAAGACCAAAAGGTGTTGACCCAGGAGAAGCAATTGGTTCTGCAATTTATAAGATAAAGTTACACAAACAATATGGAAAGCCGTCACAAGAAGATTTTCATAAACATAAAAGATTAGGAATGTTATGGAGAGAAATGGAAGGTGGAAATCTTGGAGCACAAGGAGGTGGAACATTTGTAGGAATTTCAGAGTTCTTTAAAAAACTTTCAGAAGAAATGAATGATAGAGAATATCGTGCAAAATTAATGGGAACTGAAATAAGAAAAGAATTAAGACCATTAGAAATAAAACAACCAGATGGAAGTATGAAATTAGGAGCTCCAACGATGCAAGATGTTCCAGAAGGAGAACAAGAAGTTGGTAAAACAGTTCATCCATTATCATTACACGATAAGGGAAAATGGTTTGAGTTATGGTTTGCTATAAAGGATATTAGTAAAAAACATCATACAAAAATTTTAGAGGATATAATGGAGAGGTTTGATAAATTTACTTGGCATCCAACTGACCCACCACAAGAAATGTTTGATGAACCAAGAGAAGTATTTCAACCTAATATTACTTCTAATGAGATGCCACCAAATATACAAGTTGTATCACAGGCAGCTCCACCACCAAACATTAATATTAAACAACCTGAAATAGGAATGAAGATGGACGGAGTTAATATTAAACAAGATGGAACACAGGTTGATTTACCAACAACAGTTGGAAATTCTACTGGTGTAAGTACAGCAGTTGATAATACATCAGTCGATAATTCACAGACGGGTAGAACTGATGATGAGATTAAAGGTTTAATATCTGGTGAGTTAGTAAGGTTAGGACTTACTGGAGCATCAACACCAGCTGCTCCCAAAAAAGTATCAACACCAAAGAAAAAAGACTTTGGAGATAAATTAAAAGATTTAGGTAAGAAAATATTTAGAAGACCCCGTGTTAGATTGGGTAGAAGAAGAAGACGAAGAAGAAGAAGATGGTCTGATATAAGATTAAAAACTAATATAAGATATGTTACTACATTACCAAATGGAGTTAATGTTTATGATTATAATTATATTTGGAGTAACAAGAAACATAGAGGTGTTATGGCACAACAATTAATAGAAAAATATCCAGAAGCTGTTAAGAAAACATTTGGTTTCTATTCAGTTGATTATGATAAGTTATGGATTAATTTTGAGGATTTAAATTATGGGTAGAAGACGAAGAAGAAGAGGTGGATTCTTTCGTAGAATAGGTAGAGCTATCAGTAGAGTTGGTAGAGCAATAGGTGGTGCTATAAAAGGTGTAGCTTCAATACCTGGTAAATTGATTGGTAAAGTAACTGGAAGAAGAAGAGGTGGAGGAGGTAGTAGTGCTCCACCACCAGTAACACCAACATCAGTTGGACCACAAACTAATGCAACTAATCTTGGTAGTCATACAAGATCTCGTTCAAGTCTTTCTTCTAATCCAGTTTTCATTAAAGCTGGTGAGAAGAGAACAGCAGTTGCACCTACTACTATTAAGTTGGAAGGAAAAGATTTAGAAAGTGCTTTAGATATATTTGGTGGGGTAGATAAAGAATTTGGTCCATTTGAAAAACCACCATTACCAAAAGTTCCTAATTTAGATGGAGAAGTATCTTGGGGACATAAAGATTTACCAACTGTATTTCTTGATTGGTCAGAATTTACTACTCAAGATGAAAAGGATAGAATTAATTATTATAAAATTATGGAATGGGTGCCAGCAAAAGAAGGTGATGTAAATGTAAATGCTCCACGAAGTAATGTATTAACACCACTTGGTTGGTATGAAAAAAATATAGAATCCTCTGATGAAAGAGAGAAGGATTCATTATCAGATAGAAAACCAAAAACAATACGACAAAGGTCTGAAAATCGTACAAGGGGTGAATTAGATTTAACTTCGTCAATGCCTTTCAGTCGTTGGAATAATGTAGTTCACGGAGGAAGATATGCAGAAGGAAGGATTGTTAAAGGAAGACACGAACCAGATGATTCTTATAGAAAGAGAGTTGCAAAATGGAGAGCGGCTGGAAAACATCGTAGAAAAATGGAAAGTATGGGATTCATTTATAATCATAAATCAGGAAGATATGTATCAGGAGCAACTTCAAGAGTTTGGTTGAGAAAAAGATATAAGATTAAAAGATCAAGATACAATGACAAGTGGAAATCTGAATTTAGACAGAAACTTGGAAAGTTTGCTAAGTATCATAAGAAGTGGGGTATTTAATAAATGGGTAGAAGACGAAGAAGAAGAGGTGGTTTTTTCCGAAGGTTAGGAAGAGGACTTAGCCGTATAGGTAGAGGAATAAGAAGAGGACTCAAGAAACACGGAGGAAAAATACTTGGTGCATTAGTTGCCACGACACCATTTGGTTTGGTTGCTGGTGTAGCCGCTGGTGCTCTATTGGATAGAAGAAGAAATAGAAGAAGAGGTAAGGTAGTAAATAAACCACCAAAACCAGGCACAAGTAAAATGCCAGAAAAAATGACACCAAAGGATTTTGTAAGTTTTGCAACTTCTGATACAAAAGAATGGACAATGGACGACCATTGGAATCCAAGAGATGGCTGGGTTAAAGATTTAAATGGTGATGGAACAATTGGTATAGAAGATTTTAAAAGAGCTGTTTATCCAGAACATAAAAGATATATTCGTGATTGGATATTATCACAACAATTTGATAGAAATGGATATTTAGATCTGAATGGTGATGGTGTAGTTGATATAAAAGATTATGTTCTCGCCAAAGATGAACAACAAAAATTTGAAATAGAAAATTATGTCAAGAGTAAAGGTGGTAATCTTACAGGGTTTAGGATGACGGGATTTGTTTGTCATATGGTAAATAGAGAAGAGAAAGAATTTATATTTTCAACTCAAAGTGACCCAGATAGTGGATTGAGAGGAAAAGAAAGTGAAGCGATATTAACAAATATTTCTATTGATGAGGTGTATGAATATCACGAGGCAGTTAAAAAGTTTGGAACTGATGTTGGAAGACCAATGATACGAGGAGTTAATTGGGAAGGTGCAGATAATCCAGAGAATATAAAACAAGCTATCACTATCATCAAAGATAAATTACCTGATAGGTTTGCACAATTTTTTGAAAATAATATGACACCAAAACTTTTAAGAGGGAAAAGGGGAACAACATTTAAGATAACTGAAAGAGAAGATTCTGATGTAGTTGATGTAGTTGAAATTCAACCACAACCAGATGTTAATGGATATGTTCTTGTTATATCAGGAGATTTTCAGTATGGTGATGGGGGAGATGTATTTAGTCCTCACGAAGATATAGTTGGTATAGGAACTTTAGAAGGTTTAATTAAAACGGGAACAATAAAGAAACCAACAAAGAATCAACAGAAAAAATTAATATTGAAAAAGTCTGGAAGAAGACTTATGTATGATTTTGGTAGAAAACAAAAAGATAGTAAAAAGAGAAAAAGAAGAGGTCCTCGTTTAGGTAAGAGAAGAAGTCGAAGACGAAGAAGAGGAGGTTTGTTTGGTAGGTTAAGATTGAAACCTTCAAGAAGATTCAGTAAGATATTCAGAAGACGAAGAAGACGAGGTAAGAGAAGAGGTAGGAGAAGATAATGGGTAGAAGAAGACGAAGAAGACGAAGAAGAGGTAGTTCGTCAAGTGCTGGTGGTTTAAAGAACACAACTTGGGGTGCCCAACAAGGTGATTTACGAGGTGGTGGATTTACACGAGTACAAAGTGCCGATGCAAAATCTGGACCAATAGTTGTTAATTGTACTACACCACAAGAGATGGGTGATAAACTTGATATAGATTGGGAAGATACCGAGAAGACACGAGGTAAAATGTTTTGGGTGCATGTTCATAGACTTGCCGGACCACTTCCAGAAATTAAAAGAAAGACACGAGAAGATAAAGGATAATAATGGGTAGAAGACGAAGAAGAAGAAGAAGTTTTAGAGGTCCTCGTTTAGGTAAGAGAAGAGGTAGAAGAACACCTACACCTAAACCACCGAAGAAACAATTAGTAACGACACAGAAGTCTGGTTGGTCAGGAGCTGGTTCTACTGGCAAACCTGTTAATGTGCCCATATCTTATGCGGATAAACTTACACCAAAAGAAAAGGCATTATTGTTGAAAGAACAATGTATGTGGAGTGGACAAATTAATGGTGATCAGGGAAATATATTAGTTGATACGGCAAAGGGTAGTAAGGTAGGTAAGTGGTATCCTGGAACATATCGTATTACAATGAAAGAAGCAGTTGGTAGTAGAAGAGTTGATTCAAGTAATTTTGGAAGTGCTCTATTTGTATTATTAGAAGAAGGACAGGCAGAGGTTAATTATAAACCAGCAGAAACTAACATACAAGCTTTGAATAGTGATTTTGCAATTCAAAAGTTTGAACCTGTTGAGGCTCCACCTAAATTACCAGGAGAACCAAAAATGCCACCTCCACCATTACCAAAGTTTAATCAACCAGATAATACTGCTAGACCACTTGGTGAAGGAAAGGGTTCGTGGAAAGTTCTTGTTCCTAAAACTACTAAAACAGAATGGCCATTATTTCCACCTAATAGAAAGTTTGAATATAATTCAAAACATATATTTAGGATTATTCCATATGAAAAGGCACCTGAATATATTTGGATTAAAAGATTTTTAGGTAATCCAGATCACATTGAGGGATTTGGAAATGATATTGAGATAACAACACCTGGACCTCCACTTGGATTGGAAAGAGGTGATCATGTTTTTCACGCAGTAGTTGATAGAAAAGATACTGTTTGGAGTTCGTATGAAGGAGTTGCTAAATATTTTATTAGTAGAAAGCCACAAAAAGGATTTGTTCTACTTACAGATTTAAAAGTTAATGATATTACAGATGTTCCTTTAATTAGAGAAGACTTTGAAAGAAATTTACCTGGACTACCAAAAGGATATGTTGGTGGTAAGGCTGGTGAAGTTGATTTAGATTTATATGAAAGTCAAGAAGATGTAGCATTTAAAGAACGAGGAGATAGTGGAAGGGCTGGTGAAGTTCCAGTTTCACCTAATGTTATGAGATGGGCAATGCCAACCACTTATGAACATCCTACACTATTTAATTTAGAGAGAGAAGATTATTTTGGAGCTGAATCTCTCGGACTTTCTGGAACTGCTGGTAGTGAAGATGAATGGGCATATCTAATGGGTAATGCAGATGATATTAAAGAAGCTAAAGCATTTAAACGATTTAGAAAAAGACATCCTAAACGAATATTTAGGAGGATATTAAGACAACAAGATAGAACTATCAGAAGAATAGAAATGAGAAGTGGAAAGATGAAATCTTCCGTAAGAAGAAATATTAAAAGAAATCTTGTTAAGAAAAGAATGATGAGAAGAGTAAGTGCCTTTGATTTAAAACGAGGTATCCAATGGAGATGGCATAAAAAAAGATGGAGACCAAAATGGAAACGAGGTTCAAGTAGTACAGATAAGTTTCTTGCAAATATCAAATCAAGACAGAATACAGGAAATCAACGAGTAAAAACATATCACTCAATGACTTGGAATCAGTTACGAGCTTTGAGAAAAAAAAGAAGATAATAAATGGCTAAGAAAAAGAAAATAAATAAGAGAAAAGAGAATGTTCGTCAGAGAAAGTTCAGAAGGGAATTAACAATACCCGAAGGACAAGTAAGACAAAGACTTCTTAAACAAGAAGACAAGGAACTTGTGCTTAATGAATATGAACCAGTTGAACAGACAGGTGAAATAGAAAGAACTACTATTGATTCTAAATCTGATATGAATAAAAGATTTGAAAATTTAGATTATGGTACTGCTATTAATGAACAAAGAGTTAATAGAAACACAAAGATTACTAAAAATGATGAACAAAATATAATACCTGAACTTATAGATGTTGTAGAATTGCATGTTTATGATACAGATGATAAATTATTGACATCTACTTTTGTAAAACAAGGTGAAGGTTGGGATTTTCTTGGTGAAGGTGAAAAACAATTTGAGAAAGATTCCGAAGATAACTTTACTGGAGAACAAAAAAGATATCATAGGGTAATTTTAGAACCACATAAAACTCTTCGTTCTTTAAATTTTACAAGAGGAACATATAGAGTTCATTATAATTTTCATAGAAATAAATTAGGTTCTGACCACATATTTTATATTGATAGTAAAGCTGAGAAAAGTGGATTAACTGCTCAATTAATTAAAAAGGATAGAACAATACCATTAGATGATGGTTCTGTTGTAATTAAGAATAGGGCTGGAAAACCTTCTAATAGATATCTTAAACAATATAAGAAGAAATTATTTATACAAGAGATATCACCATCAAGGACAGAGGTAAGAGCTTTACCTGTAAATGCATTCTCAAATGTTCTTAATAATAAATTTAGAAAAGAGTTTTCTGGAAGAGCAGAGAATTTTGAATTATTTGGGAAGGAAACAAATGTAGTTAATACAACTGATACAGGAGTATTTCTAACCGTAGATACATATCCAGAAAAACAAACTGGTAAGTATAGAGGAATACCTGGAACAGCACTTGTTACAATATCTAAAAGTCCTTCTGCTACAAAAGATGATGTTGTAAAATTATTTAAATTTAATAAAGATATGGTTGGAGGTGTATTAACAATTCCAAGAAAAGGCATTGATGGTGTAAATACATATGATTTATATGAAGACTTTGAAGCAGAAATAGTTGAATGGATTGATGAAACAACGGTTAGAGTTGGAACAGAGTTTAGACAACCAACACCAATTGGTGATGTAAATCTTGATGATTATGTTAATATGTTGGACTTTGAAAAATTATTTGCATATATTCAAGGTGAAGAAAAATTAAATGGACTACAACAATATCAAGCAGATTTAGATCAAGATGGTAGAATAGATTTAGCAGATGCTCTATGGACATTAAGAATAGCTTTACAAGAAACAAGAAAATTAGGATATACAAAATCTGGTAATTTTATAATTGGTAAAGGAGCTCTAACAGCAGATAGAGTATTTGGAATGGCAAATGATTTACTTAATCATTATAAAATGACAGCTGCACAAAAAACAATCTTTGATATTAATCGTGATGGTAGAATAGATACGATAGACTTATTAAGATTTTTAGATGATGATGTTATAAATGTAGTTAGTGAAATTACAGAAACAATGAGAAGACCATTTAATATTGAATATGAAAATCCATATTATGATGATAGAAAAGCATTAAATCATTTATTAAATTTTGGTGATAATGTTAGATCATTAATTACTAATTGGGAACCAGATGATGTTACATATCCAGATTATCCACATTCAATTGTGTTTAAATTATATGAACCATTACCAAAATCTATTAAACAAAAATCTTATTTTCATATTGTAGAAGAGATAACACCTTCTGTAATTGAAGATGTTGTATTGACTGGTGAAGTTGAAGAAGCAGGAAATTTTAAATTAAGACCACCAGATTGGGATAATATAGATACTAAATATGTTGATAAAACAGAACCAGTTGAATTATCAAGTTGGGATAATTTATTAACCACAAGTTCAGTTACATCTCAACAATTGATAGAAAAATATTTCTCTGGTTCTTATGATGGAACTGAAATAAAATTAGATTATCGTGAGTATGAAAATTATGTATATTTCGGTTCAGCGGCTGAAAGATTGGCTAACTTTAAATATAAAATTCAATTACTTGAAAGTTATTCATCAAGTATTGCATTAGAAAGTGGAATATCAGGTTCATTAACTTCAATTAACTCATATAAATCAAAACAATCTGAAATTATAAATGGATTTGATAGTTATGAAAAATATTTATATTTTGATAGTGGTTCAACATACACCGATTCATTCCGAGATATAAAGGGAACATTTTGGGTTGATAAAACTTGGCCTAAAGTAGGAACTGGTTCATCTGTATCAGCTCCATATGAATTGGCAAAAGTAGATTCAGAAGTAGCAATGAATTGGTTTGATAATGAGTTTGTTTCTGCTTCTGCATATGATAAATCAAATCCACATAGTTTAATAAATTCACTTCCAATTCATCTTAAAGAGAATAACGATAATGAACAATATTTCTTATTCTTGGATATGATAGGACAACATTTTGATGTATTATGGGCATATATTAAAAATCTTACTAATATAACAAAGAGGTCGGAAAGAGAAGAAGAGGGAGTTCCAAGAGATTTAGTTTATCATATAGTTAAGTCAATGGGACATCAACTTGATTTAGGAAATAATGTTTTAGATTTATGGGAATATGCACTTGGTTCAGACCCAACTGGTTCATTTAAATATGATAATAGAGAATCATTTGAAGATATATCAAAAGAAACTTGGAGAAGGATTGGAAATAACTTACCTTATATTTTAAAACATAAAGGTACTGCAAGAAGTATTAAAGCTTTATTGGCTTGTTATGGTGTTCCAAACACTATATTAAGAATAAGAGAGTATGGTGGTCCAGTTGTTTTAGATAGAGGTTTAAATGAAAAGAAAGAATTAGAACAATATAGAAAAGGTTCTTATATTGAAGATGATGGATTTATTTATGCAGCTAAATTTAATAATTTCCAATCAATAAAAGGAGATTGGAATAATACTACGACTACTGGAAGATATCCAGATACCGTAGAGTTTATGTTTAGGACTAATAACACTGTTAATAAATGGGAAACTGATAGTAGATTAAGAAACCAACTTTTATTTTCTATAAGTGGTTCTACTGATGATTGGGCAGTAACTACACGAAATAGTGGTAGTTCAGATAAATATGGATATGTTGTATTTTCTTTAAGTGGTTCAGCGGGAGAACCTACTCTGGAAATTAGTTCATCAAAAACAACTATATTTGATAATAGTTGGTATAATGTAATGGTTCGTAGAAATTCAGGTAGTGATGGTAGTGATATAACTCAATCATATCAATTGTTTGTTAAAAAGTTTGATGATGAATATCAGAGAATTACTTATAATTCATCTCAAAGTTTATCGGTAACCTCATCTACACATAATGCTAGTTGGACAGGAAGTGAAGGTTCTGTATTCCTTATTGGTGGTAATACGAATACATCATCATTTGGTGTTAATTTAATTGGTAATATGATTGAACATAGACAATGGGCAACAGCTTTATCAGAATCTTCGTTTGAAAATCATACACAAGCTCCACAATCATACAATGGAAATAATTGGGTTGCTGGTTATGACGATTTAATATTAAGATATAAACTTGATACAGCACAAGATTATGAAACAACTACTACTATTGTTGATACTAAACCAAATCAAAAAAATATTTCAACATTCCCAACAAAGAGTGGTGTTGCAAGTGGATTTGGTTCAACAGATTATGAGGATGTTTATATTGTAAATCGTATGGTAACACCTAATATTGGTCCTAATAGAAGAGTTGATAATAAAGTTAGATTAGAGGATAATGATTTACATTATGGAAGATTGAGTGTTAATAAGCGTTCGGAGAAAAGTTCATATGATACTCAACCAGTAGATTCACCAAAGGTTGGCGTTTATTTATCACCAAGTGATATTATTAATGATGATATTATTAGAAATATGGCTGATATGGATTTTGATAGTATGATTGGAGATCCAAGAGATCAGTTTAGAGATAATTATCCAGATTTACAAATAGCAAGAGAATTATATTTTAGGAAATTTGAAAAATCACCAGTTAATGTTTCTGATTATATAGATGTAGTTAGATTATATGATTTATCATTATTTGATCAAATCAAAAGGTTGATGCCTGCTCGTTCCAAAACATCAACTGGTGTTTTAGTAGAACCACATATACTTGAAAGACCAAAAGTTAAATGGGAAAAACCAATTCACGATAATAGATATTATGAAGGTGAAATGGAGCCAACACCTTCACAATCTGGTGAATTTATACAGAAAGAAGGTGTGACATCACCTACACCTGAACTTGAAGGTAATACACCAAACTACGAAGGTGAAACAGAACGACTTGTAGTTAGTGAAGGTGAAGAACAATCATATGAAGGTGAATATGTAAGACCAGTTGATACTGAAGGTGAGGAAACAACTTTTGATGGTGAAACAGAAAGACTTGTAATCACAGAAGGTGAAGAAACAACCTATACTGGTGAAACAGAAAGATTAATCATTAGTGAAGGTGAAGAAACTTTATATGATGGTGATGCAATTGAAGATACATCAATACCAGTTGAAGGTGAATTTAAAGATTTAAAAGGAACAGTTCAAGATGAACTTAATGTGGTTGAAGGTAATACATTACCACTTGAAACTGAAATAGAAGATGCAGAACATATACTTGAGGGTAATACATTACCACTTGATACTGAAATTACTAAACCAGTTAATCAATTAGAAGGAAGAACTCAGCCACTTGATGGAACAATTCCAGACCCAGACATCTATACAACAGAAGGTGAAACTATTGATATAGGAGGAGTTTGGCATAATCCACATAAAAATGTAACATCTGAATATAATAGAAAACAATTTGTTAAAATTAAAGTAACTGGTTCTGATTCTCGTTGGGATGGAGTTGGAACTAAAAATGTATCTGGTTCTGATGAATCATATGGTATTACAACAGAAGCAAGAACAGTTTATACAATGGCAGGTGCAAAGTTTCCTTCACAATATCCAGATGTAGAAGGAACTACTTCTCATTCTATTGAATACTTAACAGAAGCATTATTACCACCTATAACAAAACCAACACAATATAGAGATAGTGGTTATTTGACAAAGAAAGTATTACTTGAAACTGAATTTAATGCTGGTAAATATGCATCTTCTATGAAACAAAAGTATGGTGTTGGTATTGAAAATGTAGGTGATGTTCCAAAATATTTAGAACCTTCAAAAGAAATTAATTACAGAGGTTGGTTTAGTGGTAGTAACGCTAGTCCTGGATTCCAATTTCCATATTTTGTTTTAGACGATGGTAATTATGGTGAAGTAGATAATGAAGAAATACTTGTAGATGAAAATGGTGATTATATTATTGATGGTATAAGTGGTTCAGCTGCACTCTATGGTGAAAATACATCTCATCCGTTTAAGAGAACAGGAGCACCAAAAACATTTGAAATAAGAGAATTAAGATTATATGATAAAGAAAATCTTATTCATAATAAATTTAATATGGTTCAGGCATTATATTTTGAGAATGAATATTCTTCTTCTGCATTTAATATGTCAAGTTCAGTATGGCCTTGGAGTAACATACCAGCTCCAGATAATTCAGATTCAACTATTGATACTGGTTCATCAGCTCCAATACAATGGGATTATCAACCAAGAGGTTTTTATTCAAGATTTGGATTAAAAGGTAAATTTGAATTTGAAATGGGAGAACAATATGAACTTGAATTTGATTTTATGAGAGTTGGAGAACCAAATCCAAATCAATCTGTAACTGTTCATTTGTTAGATGATTTGGAAACTGATATTGATAAATTTCAAACTGGAACAGACTTTGGAAGTAAATTGATTGGAAATGTGTATAAGACAGGTGGATTTAGAAAAAGATTTATGGTACAAACAACTGGAACTTACAAAATAGTATTTGTTGTTCACGGAGGAATTGATTCATCAAATAATGCATATAATCAATTTAAATTTTATATTACAAGATTAAAATTATGTGAATTAGAAAGAGCTAGATATAATCCACCTACTTTCTATTCTACAGCATTTAGAAATTTATATTACGAGGGATGTAAGAATACAATAAAAACTACAACTGATGGAGAAGCACCAATAGAATGGACAGACTCAAATCCAAATGTATTGGTTGTAGATCCAACTGGTGATACTGATTTAGATGTAGTTTAGGTTAATATAATAAATAAAACACAATAAATTTATTTTTGATATATTTATATATGAAAAAATATAATGGTATTTTTTGAAGTAAATACATTAAAGTTTTATAATTCTTAAGGAGAAAACAAAATGGGATACCTAAATAATAAAGAAATAACGGTTGACGCAATTTTAACAAAAAAAGGTAGAGAATTGTTAGCTAAAGGTGAAGATCACTTTCAAGTTACACAATTTGCTTTATCAGACGATGAAGTAGATTATTCTCTATGGGACCCAACCCATCCTCTTGGAACTGCTTACTATGGAGCTATTATAGAAAATACTCCTGTATTAGAAGCTTTCCCAGATGAAACATTGATGATGAAGTATAAATTGGTTACTTTACCAAAAACTACATCAAAGATGCCACTTATTTTGTTATCACCTTCTGGAACACAGACAATAAAGTATGGAGGACCACCTCTAACTATAACACCACAAACAAAAAATTTAGTAAATGGAAACGCTAATTTAGGTTATACTTGTGTATTACATAATTCAGACACTGCTCATTTGGGTATAGCGTCTGGTGGTGCTGTTGATTCTTCGTTCCAAGCAGCTGCTCCAGTATTTATTGGAGATGGTGAGGCACAAACAAGTGTAACAGTGGTTGGTAAGAAATTTTTGTTTACTGCAAAATCACAACCTAAAAAAGATTTGCATACAACAGTAACAATTATAGGAAATGAAACTGGTGGTATTACTACCTTTGAGTTAGTCGTTGAAAAAGATGAAGCTCAA
>MDSZ01063384.1_pt1 | contig 17418 bp, 13 predicted proteins | sample 811201 | NCBI WGS metagenome assembly MDSZ01 (sample SAMN05326647, study PRJNA326480) | marine metagenome | isolation source: seawater | place: Indian Ocean: North | collected 2010
CAGGTTAAATATGAATCAATACTTACCAATCAAAGTACGAATAGAGTTGATCTCACTGGAATGCCTACAATTAGTATCGACCCAGATACTGCTCGCGATTTTGATGACGCGTTAAGTATTGAGAAAAAAAAATATGGATATGATTTGTTCATTCATATAGCAGATGTATCGTCTTATGTTAAGGAGGGAGACCTTGTAGATAAAAATGCAAAAATCAGGGCAAATAGCTACTATTTCCCTGAGAAAGTATTTCACATGTTGCCTGAAATACTTTCAACAGACATATGCTCTTTGATTCCTGGTAAAAATAGATTAGCATTTACTCTAAAAGTTGAGATGGATACCAGCTATTCTATTATCAAATACTCGTTTTTTGAATCAACAATTAATAGCAATGAAAGATTGACGTATACCGAGGTTTCAAAGGTATTGCAAGGGTCGAGTTCAAGTCATCATTCAGATTCACTTAATATGTTGAATGAATTAACTATTTCACTAAAGAAAAAACGTCTTGATACTGGATTAAGTTTTACGCATCATGAAACTGGCTTTAATGGTGATCAAATTAGCAATATTAGCTCGAACTTAAGAAAAGAAGAAGATTCACACAGAATCGTAGAGGAATGCATGTTAATTGCAAATAAAATTGCTGCGAGTGAGGTCATTAGATTTAGCAAAAAAAATAATTTAATCGGGGTATTTCGAAATCATGACATACCAAACCAAAAAAATGAAATTTATATTAAAAATATTATCGCAAAATTTTCTAAGCAAAGATCAGACTCAAAAAAACTTACCGCAAAATTAATAAACGAGTTTTTAGTTAAATATGAGGGCACAGATCTACAAAATATCATTTCAATCATATTGATTAGAAGAATGAATAAAGCTTTTTATTCAACTAAGAATATTGGTCACTATGGATTGGGATTTGATGAGTACACTCACTTCACAAGCCCAATTAGAAGGTATGCGGATCTAGTTGTTCATCGAATCCTTAAAAAGCAATTAAATAATTTGAATACTTTACCAGAGTCGGTTATTTTTTGTAACAATGGAGAGCGTAAAGCCAAATTGGCTTCGAGGGATTACATAAAACTGAAGAGTTTAAAATGGCTTGAGAGGCAAGGAGACAAAACTTTTCAAGGTATTATCATTAATATTAAACCCACCTTTGTTACAATTTGCGAGACTGTAACAGAAATTATAGGTTATATTGATGTAAAGACTCTTCCAAGGGACTCATATGCTGTGTCATCAAATAGATTAGCGCTTATGGGAAAATTTTCAAAAAATCGTTACGAAATTGGCTCCAAGATTGATATTAAAATTGAAAAAATAGATATATTAAATCAAAACGTGTCTTTCAAGATACAATAAACCTATTATTTAAATTTTGTTTTTAAAGTTTTTAATAGAATGATTTTTGATATCAAAAAGATATTCAAATTTGTCAATATCTTGGAAGCCAATATGAAGGTGGCACTAATGCTAGTACAAGCACCGAAAGGGTTGCACAGGCACTACCAATGTAAACAGCATATTTAATCTTTTTATTTCTCTGTATCATTTGAGTGTCATTATTTGATCCAATTGCATACATATCTTCAATTTTTGTTTTGAGTGAATTACTATTTCTCGTTTCATATGCAATGATTGTTTCAAAAAAGCTTATTTTATCTGATATCAAAATATTACCAAGATAAATCTTATTTGGACTGTTAAAAGCTATTCCTGACAAAGATTTGTGTATAAAAAATAACCCTGCGCCAATACCAATGTTATTTAACATTATCGCATTTCCATCAGATTGTGAATAAGTTGCTATAGCATATCCGGCTGAAGACAAACCAATCAATCCGACAAAGTTGTTTAAAATCCCATATTTTCTTTCTCGAATTCTAATAGATTGTATATCATTAATGTCAACACTTCTTGCTATGCTAGAACCTCTCGAATTAATTATTTTTAAAAAGGTTTTGTCTTCAACAGATAAGATTGCAACATTACTATAATTTTTACCATTTTTATCAGTCAGATCAATAATTAGGTTTTTATAGTTACTTTGCCCAAATATTTTCGTTAATACTGCAAATAAGATTATAGTTTTTTTCATTAAAAGGGATATTTAATTAATTATTTTTTTGAAACAGATTTGTAAAGCCATCCAATCATTCCAACAAAAAGCACTATCCCTAGCCAATTAAATTCACCAAGTTGAGGCCACCAATTTTTATTTCCAGACAAAAATATTGGAACGGCAACAAGGATACCCATTAAAGCTTCACCAGTTATAAAACCAGAAGACATCAATAATCCTTTTTTCTCTTCGGCATCACCAGCACCTGATGTTTTTCCAAAATGATTTACCATCCCTCCAATAAAAATAGGCACAGTCAGCGTAATTGGTAGATAAATACCAACCGCAACAGCTAAGACAGGAACTCTAAAATCTGAACCAATTTTTTCTTGTCTTAAATCAATCAAGATAAGGATTACAGCTATTGCGCCACCTATATAAACAAATGTCCAGGGCAGATTGCCATTAAAAACTCCATCAGCGACAGATTTCATTAGTGTTGCTTGAGGAGCCGATAAAGTTGGTGATCCTATCGTATATGCTGTATGCAAAATATCTAAAACGAGACCCAGAACAATTGCAGAAGAAAGGGTCCCTACAATTTGCATCACCTGCTGTTTCCACGGAGTAGCTCCAACTATTTGACCTGCTTTAAGATCTTGTAGATTATCGCCACCAATCGCAGCAGCACAACATACTACAGCTCCAACCATTATTGCGCTAGCTGCTCCAACACCCGACCCAGTACCTAAAAGAGCAAGAAGTAAAATTGATGTGAAAAGAATGGTTGCAATTGTTACACCTGAAATAGGATTGTTTGAAGATCCAACTACACCGGCCATGTATGCTGCTACTGCTGAAAAAAGAAAACCAAAAATCATCATAACCACAGTTAACAGAGCTGCTATGATAACAGAATCAACTATTCCAATGTAAAGTAAAAATACAGGTATCAATAAAGCAGCAAGAGCTATTCCAACATAATTGATTGGCATATCCTTTTCTTCAAGAGGGATATCCTTTTCTGAATTATTATCTTTTAAAGCTTTAAGACTGGCTTTGATTCCCTCAATTAACGGTTTGAAGAGTTTAATTAAAGACCAAACGCCACCTACAACCATAGCACCAACACCCAAATATCTAATTTTTGTAGTCCAAATATTAAATGCAGCATCTAATGGATCACCTTCGAAGCCAACCACAGCTGAGTAAATGGGTATAGCGAAAGCCCATGAAATAAGGCCGCCTCCTACAACTAGGATGCCAATATTTCTTCCAACAATGTAGCCAACGGAGATTAAAGCAGGTGATAAATCTGTTCCAATACCAAATATTGAACCCCCAACGGCTCGAGCTCCTGCAGCTTCAACTTGCCACATTCCAAACCCTTGCTGAAGTAATTTCATTAAGCCCCCAGTCAGCGAAGTAAGTGCGATTGTGCCCAGACCACCCCCAGCTTCATTTGATTGATTCTGCTTGGCGTCGTCTCCAGCTTTTAAAACAGCAGCAGTAGCGATACCTTCAGGATATTTAAGCTTAGCATTAATTATTAAAGCTCTTCTCAATGGAACGGTAAACAATACGCCTATTACACCCCCAATTGCTGCAATTTTTGCAACTTCAAAATAGTCAAAGGTTTCCCAGTAACCCAAAAGTACTAATGCGGGGATGGTAAAAATGACACCAGCTGCTAGCGATTCACCTGCAGATGCAGCTGTTTGTACAATGTTGTTTTCTCTAATATTGGAATTTCTAAAAAGTGAGAGTACTCCCATTGAAATTACGGCAGCGGGAATGGAGGCAGATACCGTCATTCCTGCAAACAGACCAAGGTAAGCATTTGCACCAGCCAGTATCATTGATAGTATGACGCCTAAAAAAAGCGCCTTTACCGTTATTTCATTACTTTGATTGTTAGACATTTGAATTCCTTACATTTTAGGTAGAGCTTATTTTTCAATAAATAAACTACAAATGAAATTATATTTTTTTTGAAGATTTTTTTATTTATCTGTAAATTATAACCTAATTGGGGTGCTGTTATTAAACCAGGTGATAATGGCTGAGATTAAACCCTTATACCTGATCTGGATAATTCCAGCGTAGGAAAATCAAATGAAAAAACTAATATTTTGCATTACTCTTTACTTATCAATTAACTCCATTCTTTTTGCGCAGAATTTCAGCGCAAATGGTACAGTTTTGAATGGATTAACTGAAAACCCGTTGCCAAACGTAAACATTACTTATAAAAAAGGTGGTACAATATCTGATGATAATGGAAAATTTATTTTTGATGACAAAAAAATTGACTCTTTAACCTTTTCACATATCGGTTATACTTCTGTTACCTTACCAGCAATGAAGAATATGGTTGTTCTCATGCTTCCATCAGCTTTGATTGGTGACCCAGTTGAAATAAGCGCCTACAAAGCTATTTCGGGTGTATCACCTGTATCTTTCTCAAGTCTCACTAAAGATGAAATTGAGCTAAAATATACTGCGCAAGATATTCCAATGGTTCTTGCATCAGAGCCAGGTGTGTGGGCATACAGTGAGAGCGGAAATGGGACTGGGTATTCATATGCTACCATACGCGGATTTGACCAAAGCAGAATAGCTGTAATGATTGATGGTGTTCCTTTGAATGATAACGAAAGCCATCAGGTTTATTGGGTTGATCATGGTGACTTATTATCTGACGTTGAAGACATTCAAATTCAGCGGGGAATAGGAACAAATCTTTACGGTTCCTCATCATTTGGCGGTTCAATTAATGCAACCACCCAAATCAGAAGCGTCTCAAGGAAAATTCAAGTTATGCATGGTAGGGGAAATTGGAATACGAAGCAATATAGATTCAAATATCTTTCTGGTAAAGACTTTGGAGAAAAGACCAGTTTTGCCTTTAGATCCTCAGCAATTGATTCTGATGGCTACAGAAAAGAACACGGATCTATGCAACGTAGTGCGTTTATTGGTTTTGAGCACAGAGGTGACATTGTTAAAAATCAGTTAAGAGCAATTATTGGATATGAAAATACTCAATTAACATGGGATGGAATTTCTAAAGAGGATATTGAAGATAACGAAAAAAGAAGGATGGGCTACAAAGCCTACACAGATGATTTCCTTCAGCAAATATATTCCTTGAATTCAACGATGACATTGAACAACAACCTAAGCTTTAGAAACGTCAGTTATTTGGTAATGGGTAAAGGTTACTATGAGGTTTTCAAACAAGATCAAGATTTTTATTCTTACAATTTAGATATTAACAACGTTTTCACGGACGCAGAAGAGCAAGTTCAATCAACCGATCTTCTAAGACGAAAATGGATTGATAATAATTATTATGGAATAGTGCCTATGTTAACCTACATGAACAATAGTTTTCGCGCTGATTTTGGTGGTGAGTTTAGAAAATACACTGGAGATCACTATGGTGAGGCAACCAATTTTTCAGATCCGAACTTGAGTTCAATGTTTAACGATAGCTGGTATCGTTATTACCGTTATTTAGGTAAAAAACAAATTTTCACTGGGTTTCTAAGGCTACTGTGGTCACCGGTTGAGCAACCATTTACAGTAGCGATTGAGCTTCAAAATCAAGACATAGATTGGGATTTAAATCAAGACAAAATTGGTCATGCCTTTGGGCATCAATTGTCCGCCCCTTGGAATTTTTTCAATCCAAGATTAGGACTATCTTGGGACCTCACTGATTCTCTAAGCTGGTTTGCAAGCATTGGAAAAGCTCAAAAGGAACCAGCAGACAATCAAATAATTACAGCTGACGATATGTTTAGCCAGCCGATAATGGCTGCAAGTGAAGTAATAACAAATCTCGAACTTGGAATGAATTTTTCCTTTTCAAATGGTTTTGCAAAAATAAATGGATACAGAATTTTATATTTAAACGAACAGTTAAAAAATATCAATCTACAGCAAGAGGGAGAATATAGTTATTATGCTGCTGATTCAACCACACACACTGGATTTGAGTACGAATCTTTTCTACACTTAAACAATAAAACCACTTTGGGTGTAAACGGAGCGATTCAAATGAACGTATTTAACAATGGAAAATTTTTACCGAATACTCCCTCTAGCCTTTTTAACCTAACGCTTCAACATGAAGTGAATGATAAACTAAAGATCTATTCTCATTTGCGACGCGTGGGCGGCATGTACATTGATAATTCAAATGAGGAAGAGGGATATATTAACAGCTTCAACCTTTTGGATGTTGCTGCTCATCTTTCTTTGGATCGTATTAATCTTTCGCTTCAAATTAAAAATGTCTTTAATAAGCTTTATTCAACATATGGCTATAGTTACGAATACAATGGTTACAATGCATTCTATTGGCCAGGTGCTACGCGCAATCTATTTTTAAGAATTTCTTACGATTTTTAGCTATTTGTGATATTTTTTGTTTTGTAAAATTGTTGTTGCTCGATATATCTGTTCTAAAAGAATCATCTTTGCCATTTCATGGGTGTAGGTCATCGAAGAAAGCGACAAAATCTGATTAGATTTCTTTTTTGACTCTGGCGTTAGGCCCTCTGGCCCTCCAATGATAAAAGTGAGTTTTTGATGTTTATTTTTTAAGAAAATACGAGAAAACTCAACTGAGCTTAATTTTTTACCCTCTTCACTTAATGCAATTTTAAAACTCGAATCTTTTTGAAGATAGTTTGCAATTTTTTGATTTTCCGTTTTATTGTCAGTGTCTTTGATGATAATCTCTTCAACATTACAAAAGAACGAAATGCGATGTTTGAAATCATTGCACATGATTGATATGTTCTTATTTTTTAGTTTTCCTACGGAGAGAATTGCTATTTTCATTTTAAATAATTTGAGATTATTAATTAGTAATTTCTTTTAACTTTGTAACCTCATGCCACACAATAATAAAGAAAATAAACGTTTGTATTTGATTGATGGGTATGCAATGTTGTATCGTGCTCATTTTGCCATGATACGTAATCCGCTAATTAATAGCAAGGGCATGCATACCTCAGCGCTTTTTGGCTTTGTTAATCAAATCATGAAATTGATTAACAACGAAAAGCCGGATCTTATGATTGCCGCTTTTGATTCTCCTCAAAAAACTTTTCGTCATGAAAGATATCCTGAATACAAAGCAACAAGAGAAAAAATGCCTGAAGAAATGATTGAACAACTTCCCTTTCTTTGGAATATTTTAGACTCCATGGATATTCCACTCCTTGAAGAGCCTGGATTTGAAGCGGACGATATCATTGGAACGCTTGCAACTCAAGCATCTAAAAAAGGCCTTGATGTTTATATCGTGAGTGGAGATAAAGATTTTATGCAACTAATCAACGATAAAATATTTTTATACGCTCCTTCGGGACGTCAAGCAGATATAAAAATTTACGACAAGCAAGGCGTGGAGGATAAATGGGGAGTTCCTCCTGAAAAAATTATTGACCTTTTAGGCCTTATGGGTGATTCATCAGATAACGTTCCTGGGGTGATGGGTGTTGGAGAAAAAACTGCGGTAAAATTGATTCAAGAATATGGATCTTTAGAAGCCTCTTTAGAAAATGCTAACAACGTAAAAAATAAAAGAGCTAGAGAGGGTCTGCTTAATTCTAAAGAAAACGCTATCTTAAGTAAAGAGCTTGTTACGATTGAAACCCAAATGGATCTAAAGATTAACCTATCTGATTTGAACACAAACAATATAAAAAAAGAATCTTTGGCGGAAATTTTTCAAGAGCTTGAATTTGAATCCCTGACAAAACAAATCCTAGGAGTAAAGGCATCTTCCGCTCCAAAAAAAGACAGACCGAAAAAAAATTACTCAAATTTAATGGATGAAAATGAAATTACTGCTTTTGTTAAAGATGTCGATGAAGATTGTTGGCTTTCTTTTGACATTGAAACCACCTCTTTGGATCCTATGTCATGTGACGTTGTGGGTTTCTCATTCTCAATGTCAAAAAATTCAGGTGTTTATATTCCAATAAGATATCCAGAATCAAAAATACCCAATCCAGATGATTACCAATCCAAGGTCATTGAAATAATAAAACCTATTATGGAAGATTCTTCGATTCCCAAAACTGGTCAAAATGTTAAGTTTGATGCTCTAATACTTATGAGACTCGGAGTAAGAGTAAGGGGTTTAAAATTTGATACCATGATCGCAGCTCATCTTCTCAAGCCCGAACTCAGAAGTATCAAGCTTGATAATTTAAGCAAAGAATATCTCGATTACGCAATGATACCAATTACCGACCTCATTGGCACTGGGCGAAATCAAATCACAATGGCAGAAGTAGAGCTTGATAAAGCATCTTTCTATGCTGCGGAGGACGCTGATATAGCTTTACAGCTTACACTAATCTTTGAAAAGAAACTTGAGGATGAAAAATTGTTGTCATTTTTTAATGAAGTTGAGCTTCCTCTTATCCCCGTGCTTTTAGAGATGGAATTCAAAGGAATGTATGTTGATAAGCAGCTTTTAAATGAAATGTCTAGTGATTTTGGTAAAAAAATAGATTCACTCACAAAAGGTATTTACAATGAATCGGGATTTGAATTTAATGTTAACTCTACCCAGCAATTAGCAAAGATACTTTTTGATGTGAAAGGTTTACCAGAAATCAAGAAAAGATCAACGGCTGAAGACGTGTTAGAGCAGTTAAAAGGTAAGCATATTTTACCTGAGATGGTTTTAGAGTTTAGGAAATTGAATAAATTAAAAAACACTTACATTGACGCACTGCCAGAGCTAATAAATCAGTCTAGCGGTCGTATTCATTCAACGTTTAACCAAGCAATGACCGCAACTGGCCGTCTTTCATCCAGTAATCCTAATTTTCAAAATATTCCAATTAAAACTCAAGAAGGTCGTGAAATAAGAAAAGCATTTAGGTCGAGCGATCCAAATTGGCTGATTTTCTCAGCGGATTATTCACAAATTGAATTAAGAATTATGGCTCACTTAAGTCAGGATGAAGCGCTAGTTGATGCATTTAATAAGGGTGTGGATATACATGCAACAACCGCTGCTAGCGTTTTTAATGTTTCCATTGATGAGGTTGAGCCATCAATGAGAAGAACTGCCAAAATTGTTAATTTTGGTTTATTGTATGGTGCGGGTCCATTTCGAATGAGCCAAGAGCTAGGAATACCCCAAAAAGAGGCAAAGTCTCTAATCGAAGCGTATTTTGCAACATACGCGGGAATAAAAAATTATGTTGACTCGATGATGGACTTTGCAAAAGAAAATCGCTTTGTAACTACATTACTTGGAAGGAAAAGACCGGTGTGGGATATTGATAGCAGCAATCATTTGCACAGAGAAGCTGCTAAGCGAATGGCTATAAACATGCCTATTCAAGGAACAAGTGCTGAAATGATAAAATTAGCTATGACATCTATTCATGAATCAATTATTGAAAAGAAAATGGAATCAAATATGCTTCTTCAGATTCATGATGAGCTAGTATTTGAGAGCCCCAAGGATGAACTGAATGAACTTAAGGACATAGTTCTAGACAAAATGATAAACGCAATGTCGTTATCCGTTCCAATTGAAGTTGATAGTGGTCATGGTCAATCATGGTATGAGGCTCATTAATGGAAGCCAGCATCACACTTAAAAAAGTAGGAAAGTTAATTCATGACAAAACAATTTTAGCGGGTTTGAATTTTGGAATCGAGAAAGGATCTCTTGTTGCAATTATTGGAGACAATGAAGCTGGAAAATCCATTTTACTAAAAGTTATTTCTTCGGCTGAATACCAGGAATACGGACAGGTATTTATCAATGGAGTCGATTCAAAAACACGCCGGTCTGAAGTTGTATCAAAAATTGGCTACATACCTCATGAGCTTGACTTAGATCCATGGTTAACTCTCGAGCAAAATATAAGATTTTCTGGTTTACTCTACTCTAAAAGCCTTGAAACAATCAACACTCGCATGGTTCAGTATGCCAGAGACCTTCACATTGTTCCGTATCTGAACAAAATGGTAAAAGATATTTCTCCTGGAATTGTTCGAATGGGAATGATAGTTAAGTCTTTAGTTCATGATCCTGAAATTTTAATTTTGGACGACCCGACTGCATTCATGGATGCTGAATCGTACAGATATACCTGGGACCTTCTCTTAAGGCTGAAGGGGTCCAAAACGATAGTTTATGTCAGTCAATCGCTCCAGGAGGTTGAGAGTGCGCATGACAGAATTTTAGTATTAGAAAACGGAAGAATTGCTCTAGATGGTAGTCTTGATCGTCTTCTTGGTAGTACTTTTGAATTTCATCAATTTCAAATTGAGTTTGATTCTCTTTCTGAAGAACTCTTTGAAAAACTTTCTAAAATTCCTCACGTTAAAAATCCCTCAAGAGTTGGACATAGCTTGCACTTTTATGGTAGAGAGAGGAAAGTTTTTTTTGAAGTTCTTAGCGTAGCAGCATCATCAACAATGAAGGATATAAGAATAAAAAAATTAGGTCTTCAAGATTTGATGGATGCAAAATATGCAAAGGATGGTATTCATTGATTAAGGCGCTAATTTTGCGAAGATATTGGCTTTTACGAAATCGTTTCTTTGTTACGCTGGCGGTTGTGATTGCAGTTTCAATTGGCTTACATTTTTTCTTGAGTGCAATTCTCCAAGAGATATATTCATTTTCACCAAATGGAATACCATTTCAGACCTGGTTGTTTTCAAACACTATTTTTACCTTTTCATCAATCATACTTTTTATAATAATCTACAGAGATCTTTTCGATCATCAAGCCAACGTTCAATTCCTTAAGACTCTTGCAATTTCACCCAACAGCAAATTTAAAATAGTGCTTAGTATTGTTGTTAGTTCTGTATTTGAATGTGTTTTATATGGGTTCATTTCTTCTTTGGCTCTTTTAGTGTTGTTGCCTCAATTTATCTCGTTCATTCATTTTTTATCATTCATAGGTTATTTAATAATATTTCTTATACTCTTAGCAAATATAATGATAATGCTTACCATCTTGATCCAACGAGTATTCATTTTCCTTTTTCTTTCAACTACATTTCTTTTCTTTGTTTCAGCTGCAACCGCCTTTTTGGTTGATAAGGATATGTCTTCCTCATTTTTAAACGCAATAATTATTAACAATCCATTAACAATGCTAGTTTTTGATATTAGAATGCTAATATTCTTTGGTGATTACCAATCTCTATGGATTATAATTTCAATCGTGATCTCCTTCTTTTGGTTTGCCATCAATGGATTTTTACTTAAGAGAAAATTAAAACAATGATAGTTTACTTATCAGGCGCCATGGAATTTGCCGAGAATGAGGGTGCTGAATGGCGAAAAAATTTAACAACTTGGCTTGAAAGCGAGCTTGGTCACACTTCAATTGACCCTGTTGTTGAATCCGCAAAAATTGTTGCTGAGAATAATGCTTATGATTACCGTGATTGGAAAACCAACAAACCAGAAAAATACGCTGATTTTATTAGGTTGTGTGTTTTGAATGATATCAATATTGTTATGAACAAAGCTGATTATCTTATTTGCCTTTGGGATCAAAACGTGATGAAAGGAGCTGGAACTCATGCTGAGATTACGTTAGCCTTCATGGAACAAAAACCAGTTTATTTGGTCAATATGCTTTCTTCCAAAGATCTCAGTGGATGGATCATGGCATGTTCTACTAAAATTTTTCCAAATTTTTCCAATCTCAAAAAACATCTTAAAAGAAAATATCTGAATGGTGGGGCCTAAAGCAATTATCCATATTGATCGTTTGTTGTCAAATTTTGATCTTCTAAAGACTCACTTAGGTCAAAAGCGTTTAATGGCAGTAGTTAAAGCTGATGCTTATGGTCACGGCTCTGTTGAGTGCGCCCGTGCTTTAGAAGATCATGGCTGCGATTCGTTTGCTGTTTTTTCCTTTTCAGAAGCTTTAGAGCTTCGAGATAATGGGATAAAATCAGACATTTTGATCTTTAGCAAAACAAATCAACATTATTTAGAACCCGCTTTCAAAAATAACCTTACTTTGAATGTTTCGAGCCTTGATGATATTGATATTTTTGAATCCCATAAGTTGTCCAATGAAAAAATTCCAAACTTTCATTTGAAATTCGACACCGGCATGACAAGACTGGGGATTAATATTTCAGACGCATCGAACGTATTTGAGAGAGTTAAAAGAAATCTTGGGACTGAATGCAAAGGTATATATTCTCATTATGCCACCGCAGATGAAGGCGATCTGTCATTTGCAAATCACCAATTTTCCTTATTCAATGACGTGATTGAAACAGCAATTGAAAAAGAAATCAAATTTGAAACCATTCATTTTTCAAATAGTGGAGCATCAATAAACTTAGATCAAAGCAAGTTTGACCAAGTTCGTGTTGGCATGTTATTGTACGGCGCATATCCCTCAAGTGAGGTTCCGAAAGATCTGCCTGTTGAACCAGTGATGGAATTTTGCGCTCCACTAGTAGAGGTTCGAAAAGTGAAAAAAAATACTCCAGTTAGCTATGGAGGAGTATATAAAACCCCCGATGATTGTACCATAGGGGTTGTGCAATGTGGTTTCGCTGATGGTATACCACGCGAATGGTATAAGGAGGGATTTGTTAGTATGAATGGGACATACTTCAAGATCGCGGGAAGGATTTGCATGGATCAATTTATGGTCAACTTTGAGAATTTCACTCCAAGTATAGGGGAAGAAATTCTGATCTTTGGCAAAAACAAAGCGAATCAGATTTCAATGGAAAATATATCTGAAACTATTAAGTCCACACCCTATGTTGTTGCTACGGGAATCAAAGGACGAACCCAAAAAGAATATAAATTTTGAAAACTATCATTGTTTAAGTGAAGTATAAGTTTCCAAATTTACGCAAGGTTTTTAAATCGCTTTTTTTCTGCTGCGCATTTGTTTCTGGGCAATCTTTTAATCATAGCGTCGTAATGCCCATACCAGATTTATCATTTCATTCTTCAACTTTTTATGGTCTCGATGTGTTGGAGCAAATGGATTTTAAACCGCTGTATGATAAATCAATTGGAATTTTTACGAATAAAACAGCCGTCAATCAAAAAGGCAGTCATATCTTGGATCTTTTGAAGAAGCATTCCAAAATTGATGTAAAAGTAATTTTTACGCCACAGTTTGGCTTGTTTGCTGATCAAGATAAGCGATTTAAAATGAATAATGGCGAAAAGTACGACCCAGATCATAATGCACGACTTGTTGAGGTTTTTGGAAGAAATATGAAGCCACCTGCTTGGTCTGTTAGAGATCTCGATTTAATTATTATTGACATTCAGGATACTGGAGTAAGATTCTCGACATACGTAGCAACCATGACTAAAATTTTAGAAGTTGCTAGTGAATGGAGCCTACCTGTAATCGTACTAGATAGGCCAAATCCACTTAGGGGTGACCGAGTTGATGGTCCCGTAGTTCGGTCAAAGTTCCAATCGCTCGAAGGATATCACATCATACCTATACGGCACGGACTGACCATTGGTGAGCTTGCAATCATGGCAAATGAAATGGGATGGATTAAAGATCTCAAGAGAGCTAACTTGACTATAATTCCTATGGCAAATTGGAAGAGATCTCATTGGTTAGATAACTCTGAACATCCCTGGATTGATCCCCATCCATCTATTCATTCAATCAAATCAAATTTATCTTACTCAGGGTTTGGCTTACTTGAAGGAACGAATTTAAACGATGGCAGAGGTACTGATAGGCCCTACATGAGAGCAGGAGCTCCATGGATGTCAGGATATCATTTGGCTGATAAACTTAATAATCTAAATTTACCTGGTGTAAGCATTAGCCCAGTTAATTATGTACCTCGTATGAAACAAACCGACACGTCCGCTCCAATGTATGTTAACGAGCAATGTAGTGGCGTTGACATAAATATTATAAACCCAAATGTTTTCGATCCGATTGCTACGGCTACATCAATTATTGTTTTAGCCAGCCAGCTTTATCCTAGAGAATTTAAGTGGGCAGAGTTTGATAGAATTGATATGCTTTATGGACACAGTCAATTAAGAGTGTTCTCAGCCCAAGGAAAACCTGCAAATTACCTTCCACCTCTGTGGCTTAAGGACGTAATAAAGTTTAATCAGTTTAGACAGCGTTTTTTAATATACTAAGATTTTCATGAAATCTTTTTTGTATGCATTATTCTTAATTATTTCATCTTCTATTTTTGCTCAAACGCATTTTACGATTCCTCAAAACGTCTGGCGTACATCGTTTAAATCAGATCATTCAGTCGGAAAATGGAGAGGAAATAGTATTTCTGATGGATTGAAATATAAATATCGAGTTGATACAACAAATTTTGAGGTAGAACAGTTTTTTAATAGATCAATATCACGAAACCTGTTAAAACTAGAATATGGTTTTACTGATAAAGCGACATTGATGCTTGAAATTCCAATTGTAAGTAACCTTCAAGAGGAGCGGTCTTGGAAAATATCATACGATCCGCTCCCTCAAAAATTAGACAGCCTTCTAAATTTTTATTACCCAAAACCAACAAACAATTCAGGGTTGTCTGATATTACCCTTGGTTTAAATTTTCTTATCAGGGGCGTACCTGCTTGGAGAGGAGGTAAGCAAAGATATTCTTTATATACAGGCTTTGATATGGTGTTTCCCTTTGCACAAGATTTAAAAAAATTTGATTCCAAAAGTATTGACAGCAACAGTACTCCGCTTCAATTTAAGCATTTACCAATTGGTGAGGGCCTTACTGAACTGAGGGTTAGGGTATTTGGTGAGTTTTACAGAAAAGGATGGGGGCGTTTGCTCAACATGAATTGGTCTTTTGGAGTTTCAAGTTTTCAAAAAAATATTGTAAATCCTCCAATAACTTTTTTATGGATGGAAAATGCGTCTGCTGACTCGATTGCGCAATCAATAGGCGATGTTACAAGGAAGAAATCCCCTCAAGTTAATGGATCTATCAAGACTCAATTGGAACTTGTACCTAAACGAGTTTTCGTCTCAACTGGGTTAAATAGTCAGTTTAACGGCAGAGATCAGTTTTTCTCCAAAAATTCTACTATAAGCAAGTTGATGGCAAAAAGAGATGGTTTTGATAGTCAAAATATGCTGACTACGCAATTTGTAAAATTTAATTTTGTTAATTTGGATCCATTCATTATGCTAGGACCACTGCCCTTTGAGCTTGAATTAGGTGCAAGTTGGTTTTTGCCCTACCCATTAACATATCATAATTTTGCAAACGTAGCTTCATGGGTTCAAATTTCTTCCTACTTTCAATCGTGGTAAATTCCTAAATATTTATGCTTGATGATAGAAAACAGATAATTTCGTGGTCTCTATACGATTGGGCCAACAGTACTTTTTCAACAACGGTTATGGCTGGGTTTTTTCCCATTTTTTTTCAGCAATATTGGTCAACAGCTACTGATGTAACTGTTAGCACTTGGTATTTAGGTTTAGCCAACTCTTTAGCATCAATTGCGGTAGCTTCTTTAGCTCCATTTCTGGGTGCTATAGCAGATAAAGCTTCAGTTAAAAAAAGATTGCTGATATTCTTTGCATTTATAGGAATTATAAGCACTGGCGCGTTGTCAATGGTTGGGCAAGGTTATTGGAAAATAGCAGCGGTATTTTATGTAGTTGCTTCTGTTGGATTCATGTCAGCAAATATATTTTATGACTCTTTATTGCCGAGTGTTGCCTCAAAACAAAAAAGAGATTTCGTATCCTCGCTCGGCTATTCTCTTGGATATATAGGTGGGGGTATACTCTTCCTTGTAAACGTTGCCATGTACCTAAAGCCTCAATTTTTTGGAATTGCAGATGCCCCAAGCGCAATAAAGTTGTCATTTTTAACTGTTGCAGTCTGGTGGGCAATCTTTACGCTTCCAATTTTAATTTTTGTTAAGGAAAAAGCACCTGCAAATGATATTGGAATAATTAAGTCAATTTCTGCGGGATGGATTCAATTGCTGTCAACATTAAAAAGAATACGGGAGCTTAAAGTAGTCACAACTTTCCTTATAGCATATTGGCTTTATATTGATGGAGTTGATACAATCATAAGGATGTCGGTTGATTATGGAACCAGCCTTGGTTTTACAACTTCAACGCTCATTACTTTGCTACTGATGGTTCAGTTCATTGCATTTCCCGCAACTTTAATTTACAATTGGTTCGCAAAGCAGATTGGTATTAAGCAGGCAATATTAATTGCAATAGGGGGGTATATTTGTATAGCTGTCATCGGTTCCCTTGTTTCTAAGGAATGGCATTTCTATATCATTGCAACCTTAATTGGATGTTTTCAAGGAGGAATTCAAGCTCTCAGCCGATCATTGTATTCAAGAATTATACCGTCTCATAATTCAGCTGAGTTTTTTGGATTTTATAATATGTTTGGAAAGTTTGCCACTATTATCGGACCTCCATTGATGGGTTATGTTGCGATGGCAACTGGAAATCCTAGATTTGGAATATTGGCAATTATTTTATTATTCGTACTTGGAGGGTATTTTCTTCTGATGGTTGACGTTGAAGAGGGCGAAAGAGTTGCGCAAACTAAGCAAAATTATTGAGTTTGACCGAAACCTGAATAAGATATACTTTTATTTTAGACATCATGCACATAGCTTGTTTATTTTAAGAATAAAGTCTAACTAAATTAAACTATAGAAGCATGTCGTTTAAATATTTTAGGAAGAAATGGAAGTATAAATGGCTCAATTATTAGCAAAGTATTCTCAATTTGTTATGCCTGATCATATTAACGTTGTAGGCACACTGTTTGGAGGTCAAATGATTGCTTGGATTGATTTGGCAGCGGCAAAAGTTGCTCATCGTTTTTTGAAAGGATCTGAGGCTGACGGCGCTGTGACCCGAACTATTGAGCAGGTGGATTTCAAAGAGCCTGTCTACCTTGGTGATTGGGTAAATTTCACAGCAAAAATAGTGTCATCAGGTACAACATCGATGCATATTGAGGTTAAGGCATTTGCGGAGGGTAGTAAGTCTGAGCCCCGATTGGCATGTATTGCCTCTTTGGTGATGGTTTCTGTCAAAAAAAGCAACTCAGGAATTTATATCAAACACCCTCATGGTAAGAGCATTTAAAAATACTTTAATAATTTTCTCAAGCCTTTTGTTTTGTTTTGCCCAGCAAGAGGACTCATTAAAGGTTGGCTTGCAATCTTTAAAAAAAATAGAGTCTGATGTGATTATAATTTCTGCGGAAGTAAGATCAGGTAATTTAAATCCAACCGCTTATCGATTTTCAGTTTTTCCTAGGCACAGGCC
>MDSZ01097997.1_pt1 | contig 17417 bp, 14 predicted proteins | sample 811201 | NCBI WGS metagenome assembly MDSZ01 (sample SAMN05326647, study PRJNA326480) | marine metagenome | isolation source: seawater | place: Indian Ocean: North | collected 2010
GGGACCAAATCCTTTCCATGACTGGTAATCACGCCAAGTCTATTGATGTGATCATTGATGATATTAAAATGGATGCTCAAGAAAAAAATGATGAAGACGAAAAATGGGCAACCGAATCAACTACTTAATCAACCTTAAATGATTTCTGAAAAGTGGCATAAAATTTCAACTTGGACCTTTTATGAAGCTTTAGAAAACCCCTTATATCAGTATGCAAGCATCATTTTCATATTGATTTTTTCCATTCTATTAGTTTTTAGAAAATTTAAGAAAGAGTTAATAGGAGTTTTTAAAGATGAAAATGGACAGGTTCAAATAACTCATAATGCTCTGCATGAGTTAGTAAAAAAATCTTGCCAATCAATACCAGAAGTTTTCTCACCTACTACAACCATCATAACCAGTAAAGGAAAGCTTCGTTTATCAATAAGAATAATTGTTAAGAAAGATTGCTGTATCAACAATACACGACAGTCCCTTCAATCAATCGTTGAAAAAATAATGGTGCAAAATTTAAATTTTAATAACTTTGATGGGTGCGATATTATAATTAAGGGTTTTCAGGACTAAGGGTAATTTCTAAATTTTTTTCAAAACTGGGTTCGTTACAATAACGGGTATCCTAGATTTTCGAACATCGATCTCCCAACCACTTTTATGCTTTTGATCAGCAACCGATACATCGACCAAAAAACTTCCAAAAGGCTTTTTAATCGTAGGTGAAAAACCGCCTGACAAAACTCTACCAACCTTATCATCCTCAAAAAAAACCTCTGCACCACCTCGAGGGATTCTTCGATCATTAACTTCATAATATAAAACTACATTTCTACTTCCTGTATTTTTTTCTTTTATAAGTTCATTTTTCCCAATAAAATTTTCTTTAGTCCATTTTACTGACCAACTAAGTTTAGCTGCTAGTGGACTAATTAATTCAGAAATTTCATTTCCATAAAGAGGGTATCCTGCCTCCAACCTCAATGTATCTCTTGCAGCAAGACCTGCCCATTTAACATCAATATTGGTTTTCAACTGGTCAAAAGAATTAGCCAATTTCTCGGCTTTCGAAGAATGGAAATAAATTTCAAATCCGTCTTCACCCGTATAACCAGTTCGAGAAACCAAAATTTCCCCATAAACACTTTCGACTTCTCTAAAAGACATCTTAGGCAGATCAGATAAATCATTATCAATAATTTTTGATAAAATCATTTCACTAAAAGGACCTTGAATCGCAATTTGTCCATAACCATCAGATGCGTTTTCTATCTTACAATCAAATGAACCTAGATGCTCTAAAAAATGATCATAATCCTTGGCAATATTAGATGCATTAACGCACAATAGATAATCGTTATCACTTTTTTTATAGGCAATAAGATCGTCAATGGTTCCACCATTTTCGTAGCAAAAAGGTGAATATATAGCACTACCTGGTTCAGCGGTTGAAACAATGTTAACTAATATAAAGTCTAAATAAGAACTAGCATCTTTTCCTGTCACTCGAATTTCACCCATGTGGGAAACATCAAATAACGAACAATGAGTTCTAGTGTGAATATGTTCATTAAGAGAACTTCCATAAGAAACTGGCATTTCCCATCCAGCAAAACCGGTAAATTTTGCTGACTTACTTTTATGAAATTCGTGTAAATCTAACCTTTTCAATTCTGTCATGAAATTTTATTGGATTATCTTATGGAAAATTATCTTTGAGCTGTTATTTAATTTATGAAGAATTAATACTTACACTGAACGTGTCAAAACAAAGCATAAACCTATTTAGAATCCTTTGATCTACGATTTAATTATAGCAGTTTCACTCACTGTAGGAATATCTGCCCTTTGCTCGACCTTAGAAGCAGTTGTTCTCAGTGTTACTTCTGCTGAAATTGAAAATCTTAAACTGCAATCTTCTAAAAAGGGTGCTCTTTTAGAAAAATTTCATACTGAAATAGAAGAAACTAGCTCAGCAATTCTCAGTCTCAATACAATTGCAAATACACTTGGTGCTACTCTAGTTGGTGGAATTGCCGAAAAAGTACTAGGGGGTGATGCGAACAACCTATTTATATTTGCTTGTGGATTGACAATTGGAATTCTTTTTTTCTCTGAAATTTTGCCCAAAAATTTAGCCTTCAATTACAGGTCGGAACATTTGAGTAAATTTGTTTATCCTTTACTTGTAGTTAGATTTATCATGTTACCTTTCTCAAAGCTTTGTAAACTTACTGTAAAAGCAGTAGTTCCTAACAAAGAAAAAAATGAAACAAGTGATGAAGAAGAAATCATTCTCCTCGCAAAAAAAGGAGCCAAGGAGGGCACTCTGACAAACGCCGAGAGCAACCTAGTAGCCAACTCATTAAAACTAGATAAAGTCATAATTAAAGATATCATGACTCCCCGAACGGTGGTAACATCATTTGACGAAAAGTTAACCATAGATGAGATCTTTAAAATTCATCCAAATGTTCCTTTTGCTAGGATACCCATTTACAAAGACTCTATAGATACAATTTCAGGAATGGTCAGAAGAAGAGATCTACACAATGCCGTAGTCAAAAATAATGGTCACAAAAAATTAAATGAAATATCTAAGGATGCAATATTTATTCCTGAAAATGCGACTGCAGATAAAGCATTAAGGCTTCTCCTATCAGAACACTGTCAGTTAAGTATGGTTGTAGATGAATTTGGTTCTGTTGTAGGAGTTCTGGCCATGGAAGACATAATAGAAAGTATACTTGGCCAAGAAATATTCGAACATGACGACCCTGCAGTCGATATGCGGGAGCTCGCAAAAAGAAAGCATGAATTTGAAATTCAGTCAGAAAAAAATGTGTGATGCATTAAGTTTTCGATGATATTGAAATTTATTTATGTCTAATCATTGGGTTCATAATCTCAGTCCTTTCCTTTGGGAATTTCCTCCTCCTTATTCTAATTGGGGACCAGGTGGGATAAGATGGTACGGAATCTCTTACTTATTAGGGTTTTTAATAGCTGGGTTTCTCCTTAGAATTGCGTGGAAAAAAAATAGAAGTCCATACGATACTGAGCAATTAACAAATTTATTAACATTTCAAATTATTGGGGTACTTTTAGGTGGTCGAATTGGATACGCTATTCTTTATCAAGGGGAGAAGTTTTTGAATGACCCAACAATCATATTTCGGGTATGGGAAGGAGGAATGGCTAGCCATGGAGGTTTTGTTGGTGTATGCATTGCGACATTATGGTATGCAAAGCATTCAAAACAATCTCCAATGCCTATTGCTGACCTAATTGTATCAGTTGTTCCACCAGGTATATTTTTCGGAAGAATTGCAAATTTTATTAATGGAGAGCTATGGGGGAGAGTAACTGAACTGAAATGGGGTGTTATTTTTCCTAATGCACCCGATTTCGTTCTCGGAATTGCAAGACATCCATCACAATTATACGCTGCTATAACAGAGGGACTCATTCCATTTCTCTACATTCAATTTAGATTTTGGAAAACAAATATAACATCATTAAAACCTGGTCACCTTTCAGGAGAATTTCTAATTATCTATTCTATTGGCAGAATTATCAATGAATTCTTTAGAGAACCTGATGCATCGTTAATTATGGGTCTTTCGAGAGGTCAATTCTACTCTTTTTTCTTAATTTCAGGGGGCATAATATTAATTTCACTATCTAATAGAGAGTATGGCATTCGACAAAAAAACTAGCTTTTTTCTGAAATTTTTCACACCAAATGTTAAATATCTTTGACAGCTTGTTGGAAAGAAAGAAAAGATATAAGTCTATTTATTTCTTATGATCGGAAACTTATTTGGATTTTTATCGAATGATATCGGAATAGACTTGGGTACTGCAAACACTCTAGTATTCGTTAAAGATCGAGGTATTGTTCTTAGAGAACCGAGTGTTGTAGCTAGATATAAGACTAGTAAAAAGGTATGTGCAGTTGGATCAGACGCAAAAAGAATGTTAGGTCGTACTCCTGGAACTATTGAAGCACTTCGACCGATGAAAGATGGAGTCATTGCTGACTTTGAGATATCAGAAGCCATGCTAAGATATTTCATAGAAAAAGTGGATAAAAGAAAACTTGTTCCACCTAGAGTTGTAATTGCTGTCCCATCTGGAATTACTGCGGTAGAAAAAAGAGCTGTTAAAGACTCTGCAATTAGAGCAGGTGCTAGAGAAGTGCTTTTATTAGGGGAGCCAATGGCAGCATCGATAGGTGCTGGACTGCCTATTGATGAAGAATATGCGAACATGATTGTGGATATTGGAGGTGGAACTACTGAAGTAGCTATTATTTCTATTTCAGGGGTTTCCTTTCAAAGAAGTATTCGAGTTGGAGGAGATGAATTAGATGAGGCTATTATTGCATATATGAAAAAGTCTTATGGTCTGTTAATTGGTGAAAGAACTGCCGAAGAAATCAAATTCACAATTGGTTCAGCAGCACCAATTGTGAACGGGGAGTTGAGCATGGATGTTCGCGGTAGAGATGCTACTGCAGGATTACCTGTAACAAAACACATTACATCCCAAGAAATCAGAGAAGAAGCATTAAAAGAAGTAGTTACTCAAATCGTTGACCTCGTTAAAAACGCACTAGATCGTTGTCAACCTGAACATTCGGCAGACTTGATTGATAGAGGAATTGTACTTGCTGGAGGTGGAGCACTTATTCGTGGACTTGATCAAGTTATTAGCGATGCAACTGGACTAACTGTCATTCAAGCAGAAGACCCCTTATGTTGCGTGGCTAACGGGACAGGAAAGTTTCTTGATTTACTAGGTAATCTCTCAAGAGACCAAGTTGACAGACTAGTTACTCAATAAGCGTTTGATTTGACCGGAAAGTCAAACAAGCGAAGAAAAAACCCAATCATAATTCTAGGGTTATCCATAATTGTTTTTCTAGTTATCCCTAAAAGTTTAAAAATATTTACCAAGTCGGCATTCGAAGAGTTTCAGGCACCTATTTGGGAACTGAGCTCTAGAGTTAACGATATTACAAATTATTGGGGGCATAAAACGGACTCAAAAATCACTTTAATTGAAAAAGGTAGAAACCTTGCTCGCCTCCACTCAGACCTGAAATTACAAAAAGATAGAGCTAAAGAAATTAACAATGAAATAGATAGACTGAAAAAGCTGAAAAATTCTTTGAATAGCTTAAATAATGCAATTAATCTTGATCCGAAAATCCAGTACAGATCCGAAATTGCGAGAGTTTCAGTTCGAAAAATGAGTTCATGGTGGCAACAGTTCACTATACGAAAGGGAAAGAACTATGGAATAGAATTTGGAGATGGTGTTGTATATAACGGAGGAGTTTTAGGCAGAATAAGCGATGTATATAGTAGGTCAGCAAATGTTGAGTTAATAACAAATCCAAATTTTAGAATAGTTGCTCATTTCTCTAATGATTTAAGACCAGTTACTTATCAGGGTAACGGAATTGATTTAGGGGGAAAACTACATGGTCTTGTTTATGATGTACCACATGACATTAAACCTTTAGGTAAAATTCCTTTAAAACTTGTATCATCATCATTAGGAGGGAATCTGCCTTATGGTATTCCAATTGGAAAAGTTTACTCTCTAAGATCTGAAGAGAACGGATTATTTAAAACTGGTAAAGTAATTCTAGATCGTACGATCAATGAAATACATGAAGTAGCTATCCTTAAAAAGAAATGAGTAAAGAATTTTCAACATGGTTAATTTTACTCATACTTAATATTTTATTTATTTGTATATTAATAATTTTTAATAGTACTGTAACCCAATTAGGTATACTTATTTATTTACCAGGACTTTTTTTTCTATCCTCAAGCTTGTTCCTAAGAAACTTCAAAGGAGTTATGTTATGTTTTATTACTGGTCTTTTCTTAGACACCGCATTAAATACTCCATTTGGGTTTCATGGCATAATGCTTCCAATATTTCAAACTGTTGGGTGTGAGTGGTTAAAATATAACGGAAATCAGAATAGATATAGACAAGCTTTTTTCCAATTATTTTCAAATATATTTATTAGTGTATGTTTATTTCTGATATATTTCATGACTGAACTAAATTATCAATTTAACATAACGAAATTTTTATTTGACTCACTAATATCTGCCATCGTCTTTCTGCCCATATGTTATTGGTATCAAGATTTTCTTTTGTATGTATTAAAATTTAATTCTAAGGTTTTAAATTGAAAAAAAAGAATAATAAAACATACATCAAAAATAACTTTATTATTTTTAAAGTTTTTTATTCAATCCTATTTTTAGCTCTCATTGTTTTTTTAAGTAATTTACAACTTATTAAAAGTGATGAATTTAAAAATAAAGAGAGAGTTCAAGGACAGAGAAGAATCATTAAACCTGGTACTCGAGGCGATATTATAGATAGAGATGGCAAGCTTTTAATTGGTAATAAGCCTGACTTTTCTGCTGTTATACACCTCGATTTGCTTAAAGATGAAATCTTTAAAGAAAAAATATATCTTAAAAAACTAGCCTTTGATATTAGAAATAAACTTTCGAAGCAACAAAACTTCTCTCTTGATCATTTTATAAGCTATTGCATGGAATTCACTCATGTAGTGGAAAGAAATATTAGATTATCTGGAGAATTTAATTTTGACTCAGGAATTATTCCAAAAGTATTATGGCAAAATAATAGAATTCAAGCTGAGTATGATAAGGATGGAAGATGGAACTCAATAATTTCAAACTTTGAAAGAGCTAAAAGTAGTTTTATACAAATATCCAATACAAGTTCGATTTTGAATGTTGATGTAGCTGGTCTTGTTAAGACAAAATTTTACAAGCACTCTGATAATAATTTCTATTCATACAGACAAAGTGAACTTAAAGGTTTTAATTTTAGAACTGACAACTTTTATCTAAGTTGGGAAGCAAGGTTTTCAGTAGTAAAAAAATATCTTAACAAAATTAATGAAATATTAGGTAAAAGTTTTGATTTACCCTATGACCAATTGCGTAATCATTGGAACAAGAGACTTGTATTACCGATGGAGTTGGTAAGTGGTTTAGATGCAAAAGAATATGCACTGCTGATTGAAGGAATAAACCCAAATTCACCCATACAAATTCAATCATCATCTATAAGACATTATCCAGAAAAAGATTTAGCTTCACATGTGCTGGGATATGTTGGAAGTGGATATGAAGCAAACACCGAAGGACTTTCCGGTAACGATCTCGCGACATTCGAAATTAAAGGAAAAAAAGGAAAATCTGGAATAGAAAAATTTTACGACAATCACTTGAGAGGTAGAGATGGAAGTGAAATTTGGAGAATTAATCCAATAGGATTAAGGTATGACCAGATATTCAAACAACCATCAAGTAAGGGGAAGTCAGTTCAACTCTCAATAGACTTAGACCTTCAAAAGATTGCTGAATCATCTCTAAAGGAAATGTCAAAAAGAGTAGCCTCTCATCGAAATTTACCTGATGCAGTTTGGAAGGAAACCTTAGAAAGAAGAACCCATAAAGAATTGATTAAGTTAAATGAAAACCAAATCAGTCCTGATATTCTCCTTTCTGCTTTTAAATACGCCCCGTTTCCAATCGGGGCAAAGGATGTAACTACAGTTGCTGGATTTAAAGGGACTGAAAAAGATTCAGAGAAGCTCCTTCGGTTGCTTTACTCTAAAGGGGTACTGGACAAACCAGATCAAAAACAAAACAAGTTTGTCATTTCACCCCCTCCAAATCCACCTGGTGCAGCAGTTCTGCTTAGTGTAAAAACAGGTGAGATTTTAGCATTAGCAAGTATTCCAAATTATAACCTCGATAATTTATCTCCAAAGATTTCTCAAAATACTTATGACAAAATAGAAAGACAAGAAGCTTGGTTACCACGTGCATGGCATCCAGGCTACAGCCCGGCATCTCCTTTTAAATTAGTTACTGCGGTAGCTGCACTTAAATCTAAAATTGTTGATCCTCAAATGAACCTTTTATGCGACGGAATATATAAGGGTATGATTTGTCATTGCTATCCAGGTAGACACGGAGAAATGGATCTCAGACAAGCAGAAGCACAAAGTTGTAATGTATATTTCTTTCAATTAGCAGAGAAACTAGGTGAAAAAGCATTGATTGAAGAAGCGAAAGCTTTTGGAATGGATCGCTCGCCAGTGATTGAATTACCAAGTCTAAGGAATTCTCCAAATGTTCCCGATCCTAAATGGAAAAAAAATAGAATGGGAGAGAATTGGGCATTAGAAGACACTTTTAATGTTGCTATTGGTCAAGGAGGCTTGAGGCAAAGCCCCTTACAAATGGCTTGTTTTGCTGCTTCCTTGGCAAGGAATGAAAAAATCTTTAAACCAACGCTCATTAAAAAATCAAAAGAACTCCAAAAATCAGATCCAATTGGGTTATCTGAAGACGATTATAACGCAATCGTTGATGGCATGCACTTAGCTACCACAAATGGAACTGCAAAAAGATGTCAATTAGATGGAATAGAAATTGCCGGAAAGACTGGCACCGCACAATGGCGTAATCATAATATGAAATTATCGCTAGCTTGGTTTATAGGATTTGCTCCGATCGAGAACCCTGAAGTTGCAATCGCCGTTCTTGTTGAAGGAATTATTCCGCAAGATCACATACAGGGAGGACTTACTGCAACTCCTGTTGCAAAAGATATTTTTCAAGCTTACTTTGATAAGCAAAATTCAAAACTCGCTTCTTCATTTAAAAATTAAAAAATTATGGTTGCAACTGAATCAAAGATGATCCCACTTGGGACGATAGCCCCTTTTTTCTCATTATTTGAACCGAAGTCTAAAAATATAATAGACTTTTCAAATGAAACGCATTCAAAAGGTTATCTTGTAGCCTTTATATGCAACCATTGTCCGTATGTAGTTCACATAAAAAAACAAATGACTGAGGTACTTAATAATTTCACAGACATAGGAATCCATGTGTATGCAATATCATCAAATGATCCTATTGGATATCCGGACGATTCACCTGATAAAATGGCTATTGAAGCTGAAAAGTATGGATTTAAATTTCCTTATCTATTCGATGAGAACCAAGAAGTAGCGAAAAGTTACAATGCTGCCTGTACACCAGACTTCTACATATTCAACCAAAAAAAAGAACTTTATTATCGTGGTCAATTCGATGATTCTCGCCCTAACAATGGAAAAGCTATTACTGGATTCAGTGTTAAAGAAGCTGTAAAATTTATGCTAGAAGATAAAAGTTTCCCTCATAAACAGATTCCTAGTATTGGATGCAATATAAAATGGAAGTAAATTAGTACTCATTTGGTTGTCATAACATAAACCCCGTCCCAATCTTTACCAGGTGGGTTGTCTTTCATAGTATGGCAACGATCGATGAGGATCATTGACGGGTTATCAACCACGCCTGGGGTTATACCCGGTTTGTTTGGTTCTAATGATTTAGCTTTTTCAAACATATTTAAAGCAGTATCCCAATCTTGTTTAAGATAGTAATCAATTCCCTTTTGAAAATAATCGAGGCAATCTTGAGTTTCACTGGATAATTCTGAAAGAAAACCAGTTGGCTCATACATGGCAACTGGTTGCTTTCTACCCTTTACAACGATTTTATCAAGGTATCTAAAAGCAATATCATCGTTGGTTGCCTGTGAAGCTAATTTTGTTTCTTCGGTTATCATTATATATGCACCATACGCCTTTGCACCACTTTCACACCTCGCAGCTAAATTTACCATGTCGCCCATCATAGTGTAATTAAATCGGTCTAATGCCCCCATATTGCCAACTGTTGCAGTACCCGTATTACAACCAATTCTAGTTTGCATCTTTGAAACAATATCTGGCCACTTATCTCCTTCGGACTTCCACTTTTCACGAAGTTCAATTTGTTTCTTCTGCATAAGTATGGAGGTTTTAACTGCTTGATAGGCATGATCTTTCATTGGAATCGGTGCTCCATACATAGCGACTATCGCATCACCAATATACTTATCCAATGTTCCTTTTTCATTTTGAAGAATATTAGTCATAGCAGTTAAATATTCATTCATTAGGTCAACTAGACCAGTTGGTGACAAAAGCTCAGAGAAGCTAGAAAAGGCTTGAACATCACTGAAAAAAGCCGTGATTTGAGTTTCTTCGCCGCCTAAACTCGGTTCTTCACCTGATTCAACCATTTGCTCAACAAGATCTGCAGAAACATAACTTCCAAACATTCCTTTTAATCGACCTTTGGCTTTTTGCTCAATAACAACCATAACTGCCAGACCAATGAAAGATGTGCTGATCCCTGCACATGCAGGTGCAGTTATAGGCCAAACAACATGAGTATTAGAAAATGTAAGAAAACCCATATAAAGATAACCTAAAAGAAGAGTTATACCAGCAGCCTGTACCCAACTAGACCCTCGTCCTTGATAGACTGCTAGAAAGGCCATCAGAATGCCAACTCCAAGAGTAGCAGCATGATCTATCTTGATTGGTAATCGCTTGATATAAATACCCGAACTAAGAGTTTTAACCAAATTACCATGCACTGCAACTTTAGGTGTTGCAGATTTGTCGAAAGGTGTGGGAGCAAGATCATTAAATGTTTTTTCCTCAGGTCCGACCATGACAATTGCATTTTCGAAGTGGGAGAAAAACTCTTTTATTCTCCTCATTTCGCCTAATTGAATGTCCAAATTAATTTTATTCTGATCAATAGCATTTTGTAGTTCATTCTTTTTGGAAATTAGAGATTTATTTTTTGGATCATTGATTAATGCTGAGTCGATCTTTCCCATCAATGTGGATCCCTCCATAAGTTTAATATTATTCTCAATTTCTGAAATTGTGGCGTTTACCTGATCATAAAAACGACCATACATTATCACATCCTTCATACCACACATCGGATTATATTTTGACTTGAGTGAGTAGGGTATAAAATAGTAAGCAATGGCTTCTTGCACCCTTGTAAGTTCTTGAAAATTTGGTAGTTCATTATCGTCTATATCGGATGAGAGGAGCTTACTAGCAATTTTCACTTCTTCTTTTTCTACCCCGATTTCAGAAAGTAGATTTGGATATTCAGACACATTTTTTGGTAAATCAACATCTTCAAGCTTTGATAAAATTTCTGAGAAGATATCAGGCATTAAGTTCCTGTAAGATTTATAATTTTTGTTTGCGTAAGCTTTTTTAGCATCCAGGAGCAAAGTCCCAATTTTTGATTCTTCCTTCCACTTCGAAAACCAATTAACTTCAACCCATTGCTTTTCGGCTAATGGGGCTTCGATTAAACTATTTCCATTGTAGTCTTTAATGTACAATGTTTCACCATTCTCAGAAAAAGAAACACTTTCACTATTTAAACCGTAATAACAAAGTAATGCCTCAACCCCTAAAGTATAAATATCACGATTTCTGTAGAGTGGTACTTCGTTAGGAAAAGAATCAACGAGTTGACCAAGTTTATTCCGGTCTTCTTTTCTTGAGTAAACTAGTCTAAGAGTATTATTAGATTCTATCAGTTCAGTTTCTGACTTACCGCTTAATTTAGTAATTATATTCGAAATTTCTGATTTTGATTTTTGCAAAAAATCCAACTTTAATTTTGTTTTGTTCGACTCGCTAGAAACAAGCTCATAATTTTCTTTTGCTTCCAAAAACTCCATTCGACTTTCATTCAGCTTAAGTTTAATCTTTTCTATTTTTTTGCTAATTTGTTCTTCTGAAAAGGCCATGGTGCTAGTAGAATTAAAATCAGAAAGTTGGTTCATCATCGCATTCATTTCTTCCTGCTTTAGAGTAATTTGAGGTTCTAAAATACCTGAAAGCGAGGGATTTTCACTCAGAGTATTTTTAAGATTTCCCAGAACAATTTTGAACTCATTGATCTTCCTTCTTATTTCGTCTTCAGTTTCTTTTTTTACGAACTCTGCATGTAGGGAATTAGTTAATTTTAAAACCAAATCATTTCTTTCCTTTATCCGTGAATCTAATTGTGGTTTGATAACAGCACTTAAAGATGGGTTATCACTAAGTGTTTGAGTGAAATTCTTAACAGTTAAATTCAAATTTTCTACACTTGAAAGAGAATCAGAAATATTTTTAACCTTTTTTGATTTAGCATTAAGCAATTGAAGCTTTTCTTCAGCTAAATTGCTAATTTTCTCCAGGCTTTTGATTAAAGAACTTTCATTATTTTCAATTTCTTCAATATTTTTACCTAAGGTTTGAATTTCTAATTTATTTTCAATAGGCATTTCGAAGGACAAATTACTAGCCTTACCGCCTAAAATATTGTATGCGTGGGCCTTTCCTCCAGCCGGAAACCAAATGGGAACCCATCTAGGGATGTTATCAGCTGCTTTAAAGGGCGGAACAGTAAATGAACCTGCCCTACCAATATATTTATTATCCAAAAAGCTCTGCATTGGATAGGTTGGAGATTCAGGATAATGAAATCTAAAATTTAAATCTGATTTATCTTCGACATAACCAGACATAAAAAAAGGTGGAAAAGGATCAGCCAAGTTCTCTCTAACAAATGGAGTGGAAACGCCAGAATATACGCAACCAAGAACAACATTATCGGGGTAAGCAGATATCAACTCACCCATAGCGGAGTCGCTTCGAAAGGAGTTTTCCCGAGGAACCATTTTGGATACGCTTTTAGGTGTAAAAGCGAAGTCGAAAGCCAAAACGCGGGCTTTTCCAAATTTCAGCAAAGCCAATGACATGTCACGAAAGAAAGCTCTATCCCACGGACGCTCTCCAACATCATCCATACCTAGAGTAGCAGAATCAAAATTCACATATACGACTTTGGGGACTTTTGGGATTGTTAGATTTCCCTCTACAGTTAAAACCTCTTGGGAATTTTGAATATGTGAAATTTCCCCTCTTGCTCCTGGCAAATTAGAACTTAGCCGCAAATCAACCGATTTGATTTTCCATCCATCTATCAAACCAAGATGATTAACGACAATCCATATTACAGGAATGGCAAGAAGACAGAAAAAAGTTATTTTGGACTCTTTGCTTAATTTGAACATATCATTGCTATTCTACTTTAAATTTAAAACTTAATATTAAAATCATTCTTTTCCTTTTTAATAATGTGCAAGCTGAAAAGTTTATGATTCATATTTGCTTTTAATTTGAAATGGACAAATAATGATTTCTCCGTCGCTTCTAAGCATTAATAATATTATGATTGAAGAAACCACGAACACTAAAGACTCCCCCCCTGCACCAGAAGAACAGGAGCGTATAAGAAACGAAGCTGCCTGGGTTGAACTTCTCAAAAGAGAAATTGGAAAAGTCATTGTTGGTCAAAAATATTTGATCGATAGATTAATCATTGGTCTACTTGCCAACGGTCATGTCTTACTTGAAGGTGTTCCCGGTCTAGCAAAAACACTTGCAGTTAAAACGCTTTCTCAGTGCATGAAAGCTGAGTTCAAGAGAATCCAATTTACCCCTGACCTTCTTCCAGCTGATGTAGTTGGGACTTTAATCTACAGTCCAAATCAAGGTGAATTTACAACAAAAAAAGGTCCAATATTCACCAACCTTCTTTTAGCAGACGAAATAAATAGAGCACCTGCAAAAGTTCAAAGTGCTCTATTGGAAGGCATGCAAGAAAGACAAGTGACAATAGGAGATGAAACATATCCTCTTCCTCAACCATTTTTAGTGCTTGCTACTGAAAACCCGATCGACCAAGAAGGAACTTATCCACTTCCCGAAGCTCAGATGGACAGATTTATGCTTAAATTAGTTGTCGATTACCCTAATCGGGAAGACGAATTGAAGATTCTTGATTCAAATGCTAATGTATCTGTATCGCACGATGTTAGCCCTGTCGTTGACGCTGATACAATCTTCAGATCAAGGAAACTAATAGATGGTATTTATTTAGACGACAAGCTTAAGGGCTACTTAGTTGATGTAGTCCTAGCTACAAGAAATCCCGAAAAATATGGAGCCTCTGAACTAAGTGCATTCATTAGGTTTGGTGCCTCGCCCAGGGCTACCATTAGTTTAGCTCTAGCAGCTAAAGCAACTGCTTTTATGCAAGGTAGAAGTTTTGTTACTCCTCAGGATATTAAAGACATTGGACTCGATGTTTTAAGACACAGAGTAATAGTCAGCTACGAAGCTGAAGCTGAAAATGTATCAAGTGACGATATCATAAAAAAGATTTTCGAAACTGTGCCGGTTCCTTAGGTCTTAATTAAGGATTTACAAAAGGCTCGTTACGGTAATGGATGATCCGGATCAAGAATTTACAAGAGAAATTCTTAGGAAAGTCAGGCATATAGAAATTAAGTCTAACAAGCTGGTTTCTGAAGCTTTGTCTGGTTCATATCATAGTGCTTTCAAAGGACAAGGGATTGATTTTGAAGAAGTTAGAGAATACCAACCCGGCGACGAAGTAAGGTCAATTGATTGGAATGTAACCGCAAAAATGGGCATTCCATTTGTTAAGCAGTATCGTGAAGAAAGAGAGCTAACAATCATTTTAACTATTGATATTAGCAGCAGCGGAAACTGGAGTTCAACCAACAGATCAAAGCGAGAAAAACTTGCGGAATTAGGAGCACTTCTTGCGTTCTCAGCCATTAAAAATGGAGACAAAGTTGGGCTCATACTTTTTTCTGACCAAATTGAGAAGTATTTGCCACCGGCAAAAGGTCAAAAACATACTCTTCGAATTCTTCGAGAAATCCTCTTTCATCAAAATGCCAGTAATAAGACTGATCTAAACGAAGGACTTCGCTTTCTTAATCAAGTCACTCGAAGAAGAGCTGTAGTTTTCTTATTATCTGATTTTATAATACCAGAGTACGACTCAGAGGAAGAGTCCATAAAAGACCTGATCCTAAAAGAATTAAGCACCACTCGTAGAAAGCATGACTTAATGTGCTGCCAAATTTCAGATCAAATTGAGTATGATATGCCAAAAATTGGAAGAATTTCGCTAGAAGATTCAGAAACCCATGAAACGATTATAATCAATGCATCCAGCAAAGATTTTCAGTCAAAGTACAAGAGCTACATGCAATCACAGAATGAATCTTTCGCAAAAAGCCTAAAGCGACGAGGAATTGATCACTTTAAATTCTCAACGACTTCTGATTATTCAAAAGAATTGCAGGAATTCTTCTTAAAAAGAAGAAAGCGATAAGAAAAATGATTCAATCGGTTCTATTTGAATTAGCCAGCAAAGGGTACTTGCTCGATTCTGATCGAAAACTTGATCAGCCTATTCAGATTTACAAAGGTATTATTCAAATCTTTTCAGAAAATATATTTTTTATTCTAGTTACTCTCTCTATTCTTGTCCTAATTTTTTTTGTTTTTCTTTACTTAAAAAGAAAAGAGATAGCCAAACCAACAAAATCTATCGAAGAAACTATTGACCCATACGAAGAAGCCATTCAGCAAATTAAAATCCTTCAAAATCAAAATCCCTCTCCATCTGCAAAACCATTCGTATTCAGACTGTCTGAAATTCTAAGAGTTTATGTAGAAAGAGCTTTTAATGTTCCTGCAATGGAATTAACTGGAGAGGAATTTATGAGAGAAATCGCATCTCACACTTTTTTTAAAAATAGATTCGATCAAACTATTCAAGAGTTTGTACTTCAGGGAGATAGAATTAAATACTCCAACGATACAACTGATGATAATCAAATGACTGAGTTATTAAATACGGCTCTTTCAATTGTAGAAGAATCTCACCAAAAAGTTACAGAAGAAAAATTTGAGAGCTTAAGTAAGAAATGAGGGAGTATTTTGAAAATCTTGATAGAATTAGTCTATATGAACCTTATTGGCTCTTGTTGCTCGTTGCTCTTCCAATAATTGACTGGTTTTTGAAAAAGTCCAATTTTCGATTTCCATCCATCCGCTTTTCCTTAGTTTCCAAAATCAAAAAACATCATCTAGCTAAAGCAGATTACTCTATTAATTTCCTAAAATCATTAAGATATATTGCATTATTTTTTATTTTATTTTCCGTTGCCAGACCTCGATTAGACAAGAGTACCACAACTATTCTTTCTAGCGGAACAGACATAGTTCTAGCTATTGATATATCTGGATCAATGCTTGCCGAAGATATGACTGAAGATCCAAGATATCCCCTCACCCGATTGGATGTGGTAAAAAGCGTCATTCTGGATTTTGTAAATATTAGAAATTATGACAGAATTGGGATTACTGCTTTTTCAGAAAACGCTTGGCTTGGTTCTCCAATAACTTTAGACAAGAATTACTTGAAGGATACAATAAATAATTCCCTTCAAGTTGATCCCATTTATAGGGGAACGAGCATAGTGGAAGGTATTGCACAGGCAACTAATATGTTGTGTGACCTAAAATCCAAAACAAAAATAATTATTTTATTAACTGATGGAGTAGATTCTGTTAATCCGATAATTTCTCCAGTCGAGGCAGCAAAATCTGCATTCGAAGAATTCGGCATCAAAATTTATACCATTGCTATTGGTAAAAAAGGATCCAAAGAGCCAGTGGATAAAGATACCCTCAAGAAAATTGCGGAATTAACAGAAGCAAAATTTTATGAAGCCGAAAACAAAGATAAACTAATAAGTATTTATGATGAGATTGACCAACTCGAAAAAACAGATGTAAAACTCAGCGTTAACACACTTTATGATGAGCTTTATCAATGGCCTTTAGGTTTAAGTATTCTTCTTTTATTACTAGAGTTTGTGCTGGCTAAAACAGTTTTGCTAAGAATACCATGAGCTTATTTTCCGATCAAAGTTTCATTTATGCTGGAATGTTGTTGATCCCGGTACTTTGCCTTATTTTCTATCTCAGTGAAAAAAGAAAATTAAAAAAATTAAAATTAATTACTTCTGCCCAGATTACTCCCAAGCTTGTATCAAATAATTCTATCCGACAAAAAATTCTTAAATTTTTTATTTTTATTAGTGGAATTTCTTTTTTATTGATCGGGCTTGCAAGACCTCAATGGGGAACTGAAAAAAAAGTTTCTTCGGATTATAGCATGGATATTTTAATTGCTGTGGATGTTTCTAAAAGCATGTTGGCCGACGACATAAGCCCCTCTAGGCTGAATAAAGTAAAATCGAGTATTGCTACACGTTTACCAGAAATTGCAGGAAATCGTTTAGGGCTGTATTGTTTTTCTGGTAGTACATTATTAATATGTCCATTAACTAGTGATCATCAGTCTTTTGAAAAGCAATTAGAGCAGCTCCAAGTTGGGATTATTGAAGAACCTGGAACTAATCTTGTAGAGGTAATTCAAAGGGCAGACTATTATCTGACAAATAACGGAAGTAAAAATCGATTTATAATTCTCATTACCGACGGTGAAGAATATTACAAAGAAATTTTGAATGAAGCA
>MDSZ01079734.1_pt1 | contig 17416 bp, 17 predicted proteins | sample 811201 | NCBI WGS metagenome assembly MDSZ01 (sample SAMN05326647, study PRJNA326480) | marine metagenome | isolation source: seawater | place: Indian Ocean: North | collected 2010
GCCCAGAAATAATAGTTATTGGCTTATCAGAAATACTAAAAGAAATATTTTTAATTATATATATGTTGTTAATTAAATAATTTATTTTATTTATATGACAAAAGAAGTTTTTATTAGATTTCATTTCTATTGACTAAAATATTTTCTTTAAAGTATGTGAGTAAAATATTAATAAATAATGAAATAATTATTAATAAAATTCCAATAGACAACGCTAACTCCAAATTTCCTCTTGAAGTTTCCATTGCAATAGTCGTAGTCATTACTCTTGTTTGGTGAGCAATATTCCCACCAACAATAATAACAGCACCCACTTCAGATAATCCACGACCTATTGCTGCTAAAAGATTAGTAGTAAGGCTAATTCGTGTTTCCCACAACATAGTAATAATTTGTTGATATTTTTGCACACCAACAACTATAAAAAAGTCTTTATAATTTAAATAGCAAAAATCAATACTTTCTTTTGATAGAGATATTATTATTGGAGTAAGTATAATTATTTGGGCAATTATCATGGCCTCAGGGGTATAAAGTAATTGATAAGCAGCTAATGGCCCATTTGCCGAAATCAATAGGTATAAAATCAACCCTACAACCACAGGTGGAAGCGCCATAAGTGAATTTACTAAGATTACAATTGATCTTTTCCCGCGAAATTTAGAAATTGATAAATATGCTGCAAATGGTAGTGATAAAAGACTAGATATAAACACAGCAATAATTGTCACTGCAAATGATAAGAGAACAATATTAATAACCTCAGAGCTACCTGATAGTAATAGATTTAAAGAATTTAATAAAATATTATCCATAATGCATATCTAATTTTTTATAAAAATAAATTTGAGTATCTTATTTGGAATAATTAGAGAAATTATAAAAATAAAAGAAGATATAATATTTGTATAATTTTTAAATGATTTTACATATGAATTTAATGCAAGAGTTCTCTCTCCATTTAACTGAAATCTTTTACCTGCAATTTGCCATGATTTTGGTATTGAATATTCTTTATAGTCATAAAGGTTTAAAACATTATTTACTGCTCTGGTGTTTTTAATTATATCAGAACTTATAGATTTACTATGAACTCTAAAAGTACCTAATACAGAATTTAAAAACAGAAATTTATGATTAGACTTTGCTATTCTTATCCATAAATCATAATCTTCTGCCGATATAATGTCTGATCTCTCTGAAAAGTATCCAATTTTTCTAAAAAAGAAAATTGGTACGACTGTTGCTGATAATGACAGGCAATTTCCATTAATTAATAAATTTTTATATGTTGCATTTATCTCTGGTCCGTATTGTACTATTTTAATTTTATTATTTTCATATCGCCATTTTTCAGCATGACATACAAGTACATCAGGGGTTGTTTGATAGATTTTTTCACATTTCTCTAATTTTTCTGGCTCCCATGTATCATCTGAGTCAATAAAGGATATATAGTCTCCAGATGCTTTTTTGATGCCTAAATTTCTAGATTTTGCAATATTGCCTCGAGTATAGTTAGTTAATAGCTTTATATTATTTTTTTTATAAGATTTTACTAATTCTTTTGTTTTATCAGTTGAATGGTTATCAATTATTAATAACTCCCAGTTTTCATAAGTTTGATTTACGATGGAATCAATAGCATCTCTAAGATATGTATCTGCCCTATTGTATGTAGGAAGAATTACAGAATATTTATTTTTTTTGCTCAACTTAAGAATTGCTAGCAGAGTAACTGACTATTATTTTTTAAGATTTATAATTTTATTGCTATCAGGGTTATAACCGCTCACTGCATTAAAAAGAATTTTTTGAATTGAATTTTTTGTACTAAATGAATCAAGACTTTGAAATTGCTCTATAAAACTTTGAACTGTTGAAAATGGCAATTTCTCTTCATTTGCCGTCATAATATGTTGATGACTTGTTTTTTGTACATCATCTCCAATTAAAAGTTCTTCATATAATTTTTCACCTGGTCGTAAGCCAGTGAACTCAATTTTAATATCACCATTTGGATTAAAGGTATCTTTAATTTGTTTACCACTAAGCCTGATCATTTGTTTAGCTAAATCAAGGATATTAATAGGACTTCCCATCTCCAATAAAAAGACATCGCCACCTTTACTAAGAGATCCGGCTTGTATTACAAGCTCTGTTGCTTCCTTAATCGTCATAAAATATCTCATAACATTTGGATCTGTAACTGTGACAGGCCCTCCTGATGCAATTTGTTTTCTAAAAAGCGGCACAACAGAACCTGAAGTATCCAAAACATTACCAAATCTAACCATTGAGAATTTAGTTGAATATTTTTTTGAATCATTCTCTTCAACTTTATCTTGAAAAGATTGAAGAATTATCTCTGAGAACCTCTTTGTAGCACCCATAATATTTGTTGGTCTGACAGCTTTATCACTTGAAACAAGAACAAAGTTATCTACATTAGTATTAAACGACTCATTAGCAACAACGTATGTTCCAAGTATATTTGTTTGTACAGCAGTTAAAGGATTATCCTCTACTAAAGGAACATGTTTATGTGCAGCAGCATGATATACAGTATTAATTTTATTGTTATCAAAGATATTTTTTATAAATTTTTTATCTTGGACAGAACCAAGATACGATTCGACTTGAACATCTAGTCTATTTTTTCTAATTATAGATCTAATTTCTAAATCAATTTCATATAAAAAGTATTCTGATTGCTCTAAAAGAATAATTTTTTTTGGTTTGAGCTTTACAATTTGTCGTGAAAGTTCAGATCCTATTGATCCGCCACATCCCGTGATCATAACACTTTTATCATGCACACATAGCTTTATAAGATAATTATCAGGTTCAATTGAATCTCTACCCAATAAATCATCAATATCAATTTTTTTTGCATCACTCACTTTAAGTTTTCCTTGAGTGATGAGATTTAAATCAGGTAATATTCTTAGTGTAACATCAAATGAATTGAGTTCCTGAGTAATTTTTCTTAGCTGTTCGCTAGTCGGACTACTTGAAGCAATAAGTATTTCTTTAATATTTTTTCTAGAAATAAACGACTTCAAATTATCTAAATGGATTACAGGTAATTCACATATAGATGTATTTTTTAATTCCTTATCATTTGTTATAAAACCAGAAGGTTTTAGTGTAACATCGCTTTTCATTAAACTACCTATCTCTGATGCATACTTATCAGATCCATAAATTAAAATCCTATCCCTTGATAGAGTTACGTGTTCGCTTAATAAATTTCTAGCAAAAAATCTTGATGCATAAAAAATAAAAGTAGATAAGATGAAGTACATCAAATAAATAGACCTTGGTATTAAGTAATTAGAATATACAATCCCTATCCATATTATTGCTGAAACGAATGAAACTATAGTAATTTTTTTATAAGTCTCTAGAGAGATATATCTGATAATTGAGCGATACAATCGAGCATAAATTAATAATGAAATTGTTATGATAATGGCTAGTCCATTGATTATTAGATAGTCTTTGCTAGAAATGTATGGTGTAACATTACCTATAAACGGAATAAAATATTGATCTGATCTTATAGCAAATGACAGCCAAATCGCAATTATGATTGTTGTAACATCAGTTATTAATAACAATCCTCTTTTAGTACTTCGATTTAAAGATAGAAGATAATCCTTAAACATTATATAACCCCAGCTTTATTTTTATTACATATTATAATATATGGTAAACAACTCAGCACCAAACAAAAAGATGCTAAATTTTGATAATATATAGATGCAATTGCCAACGGTAAACACCATACAACATTATAAATCATCAATAAAACTACTACTTTATGGTGAGACATGCCTTGTGCAACCATTTTTTGATAATTATGAGTTTTATGTGGAGAAGTAAGTTTTTTAATCTTCTTAACTATCCAGTCTTTATTTGATAACCTAGAATCTTCATATGCAAATAGTTTTTTAGTAAGTACATAGAATGTATCGACAAGAAAAACTGTATACAAGATTAGTGGAGTAAAATAATTTATAGTGGGGTAAAAATTTATAGAGCTATTAGAAACAAAAAACCTAAAAAATGTTGTAGATTCAATAAGTATTATCGTAATAAAAAGACCAAGAAGATAACTACCTGAGCTACCTAAGAATATTTTTGACGGAGTCTTATTATAGTAACCTATGATCATAAGTGAGAGTAACATTAAACTAATAAGCACTATGGAGTTATGATTGAAGATCATGGTTGAATATAAAAGCGGTGGATGAACAATTTGCCCAATTAATACAATCGACAACAAAATAAAAATAGCTTGTGATATTCCTAATAAATCAATACCATCCATAAAATTATAACTATTTATAAAATATACGAATATGAAAATTAACAATAGCGATTCAAATATATATACCCATGTAAAGGAATAGCTTATTATGAAAACAGCAATTAGAATTTGTACAACCAACCTTACCAGTTGAGATATTTGAAATTTATCATCTAGTGCGCCAAGAAGACAAATAAAAAAAGCAATCGATGCCATTTCAGGATTAGAAGACTGAATATAATAAATACAAACTATAAATCCTAAAGCTATTCCAGATGATGTTGGCATCTCATTCTCATGTAGACTTCTTGAGTTAGGTATAGATAAAAAAACTTTATATTTTATTAAAAGCTCAACTATTATAATTGTAGAAATAGCAGTGATTGTATAAATCATCTTCCTAATTCCCTAAAATACCAACTTATTGTTTTTTCTATTCCTTCCTCTAATTTTATCTTAGGTTTCCATAGTAAATTTTTTTTTATTTTTGAATTTGAACTATAATTCTTCAAAATATCACCTAATCTCTCTTTACCATAAACACGATTAACTCTTTTGTTATATTTTTTAATAAATATATTTGATAAAATATGTACGAGTTTTGTTAGCGATGTTTCCTTACCTGTACTAATATTATAATTATAATTTTTATTTTTTTTCTTAAAATTAAGCTTTATTGCATTGACTATATCATCTACAAAAATAAAATCTCGCGTATGATTTCCATTTCCATTAATTCTGATTGATTTATTAGCTAATATATTTCTGATAAATTTATGAATAACACTATTTTTATGTTGTGAGTATGGACCATAAGCATTGCTAAACCTTAGTATAGTTGTACCTAGTTTAAAAATATTTGAGTATGTTTCACAATATGTCTCAATAGCCAGTTTAGAGGAGCCATAGGGAGAAATTGGATCCCGTTTATCACTCTCTTTTATTGGAGGTTTAACATTTCCAAACACAGCACCACTTGAAGCAAGTATGAATTGCTTGACTTGATTTACTCTTGAGGCCTCAAGATAGTTAAAAGCACCAACGACATTTGTATCAAATGCTTTCATTGGGTTTTTGATTGAAAGATCCACTCCGGATTCGGCAGCAAGATGAACAACAAAATCAATATTCTTAGTCGCTTGTAATGCAATTTTACTATTAGTTATACTTGTTTTTATTAACTGTACTCTTGATTTCGACGATATAACTTTAGATGTTGATTTTGTAAATTTGCATATTGATTTTAAGTTAACATCTGAATTTTTAGACATATTATCTATAATAATAATCTTTTTAAATTTTTTATTTTTCAGTAAAGACTTTACTAAGTTTATACCAATGAATCCTAAGCCTCCTGTTATAAGTACTCTCATTTCCAACTCACTTTCGGCATAATAATTTTTTTATCGATATTTTTTTTGTATTTTATTACATACTCAGCCATCTCAATTATGATATTATTATCTAAAAGCTTTGGATTGAGACCAAGCTTAATCAAATTACTATTTGAAGCATTGTAGTAGTGTTTTTCTTTTTCAATTCTAGGATTCTTTATTTTTCTAGTTGAGCATTTTATACCCATATCACTAAGAGCAGACTGAACTTTTTTTGCAAGCTGTTTAACTGAATACTGTTCAGTGAACTGATTATAAATATTTAACCTTCCAGATAAGGGAGGATTTTTGATAGCCAGATTTACACATTCAATACTATCGGATAGGTTAATATACCCTCTTATTTGATTGCCAGATCCGTATATTGTTAATGGAATATTTGATACTCCTTGCACAATAAAGCGGTTTATAATTGTTCCAAACATATCGTCATAGGTAAATGACGTCTCAAGTTTTTTATCAGTAGCAAATTTATTTACATAAATTCCATACACAGGTCCTTGCATTAGATCTGTGACTTTAAGATTAAAGTTTCGTGTATAAAACCATAATAGGTCTGTATCCATAATTTTTGAAGTATGATACAAACTTCCCCCTTGTCTTGGATATAAGAAATTATCTGTTCTTTTGTTATGTTTAATTTTAATCCAGCCTTCCTCTATATCAATATTTGGTGTACCGTATTCTCCCATTGTACCCAATTTTATTATATGACAATCAGGTTTATATCTTTTTACGCAATCAATAAGATTAAAAGTTGATCTAAGATTATTATTCAATGTTTTCCATCCCTCTTTAGCACCTAACATTGAATATGGCGCAGATGGAAGCTCAGCATAATGAATTACTGCATCAGGTCTAAATTTTTTAAAAACTTTTTCAAATTGTTTGGTATTGGTACAATCCAAATCATGAAATGAAATAGATCTATTAAATTCATGAAGATATTGTATTTTTTTTTCAAGTTTATTAGATTTAGTTAAAACTTTTCTTTTATACTCACTCATTAGTTTCCTTTTAGTATAATTATCGATTAAACATAATTCATGCTTACGCAAAGCCAAATCTATCGATGTAGGCCAACCCATGTATCCATCAGCACCAAGTATCATTATTTTCATTTATAATGTTCCAATTGAAATAATTTTTTTAATTTTTAAACATCTTCTAAAAACTCTGCCACATTCACTTGTTGATTAACAGGAAAACATAAAATATTTTTATGGGCATCAGTCAACATATCTTCAGTAATCATACTAGGAAACTTTGGCCAACTCATTATTGTGATATTTCTATCTATTCCCCATTTAAGCCATTTTTCTGCACATTTTTTACTAGATGCAATACAGGGATATACGTACGGAGAAATTTTATGGTCATTTTCAAATCTAAAAATTGGTGATAACTCATTCTCCGGTAAGTAATTTAGCCAATAATTATAGTTATTTAATCTTATCTTTTGATGTTTTTGATTATCTTTGAGTACCCCATTAATAAGATACTTTGAGATAAAATCTATAAATAGATCTTTAGGGTTGAATCTTGTAGCATTTCTATTTTTAACTTTACTATAAGTTGATTTTAATCTTATATAATTTCTCATGAAATAAACTAGTTCCTCAATTTTTGGTAATGATGTTTTATAAACAAATGATGTTTCATATTCTGAATTATTAATCTTCAATATTGATCCACTCAAAAGAGGATAGACTTTTCTTAGACTATAGAATGTAAAATCAGCATGAATATCTTGTGAGATTTGACAATGAGCATTATCTTCGATTGTAACCATATCAAAAATATTCTTTAGATTGTTAATTTTTTTCCAATTACAAGTGAAGCCAAAAAAATTTACAGCCAGTAGAATATTTTTTTTATTTGCTAATTTTGTTTTAAGATTTTCAAAATTAATATCTAAATTATCGTTTACTTCATAGAATACAATTCTAATATTAAATTGTTTTATTACTGATATTATTTCATCACATATTACTACAGGTAGTAAAATTTGTTCAGCATTATATTTTTCTAATATAATTTTAAGACAGACATATAAAGATGAGCGACCATTTTTATATATATGAATATTCTTATTGAAATCATATCTTGATATATTCTTTAATTCTGAAATTCCTATCAATGGCTGTATTGTTAAACGCAAAATAATTTATTACCTAGAAAGTATATAGTTGGTTATCATTTGTCTTGAATTTTGAGTCTCTGGGCCTACGTATTTCTTTTTTAGGTTATCAAGTTTTTCTTTGTAATCAGTTTGATATAATTCAGCGTTATGAATATATCGTTTTATATAACTACATAAATCTTCAAATTCTGTAATAATTGCTCCAGGCATTAATTTTACAGGATCCTCAATAAATCCTTTTTTTAACTTAATTTCTTCTACATCAGTAATTACAAATAATTGTGGCTTATTGAGAATGGAATAATCACTTGAAAGAGTACTATAATCAGTAATCATCATATCAGATTCCATTAATAACTCTAAATTATCAAATAGCGAGTAATCTTTTAGAGTAACTCGCTTTATATGTGAGTACTGACTAGTTAGTTTTGTAAAATTACTCAAAATATGCTCTGTATATAAAAAATAAATATTATTCATCTCTAGAAAATCGTTAAATTTTTCTAATGAAAAATTATTTATCTGCTCTAGTGGAAGTGATGTGTTTGTATCGCGCCATGTTGGACAATAATAAATAACACTATATTTGTCATTCATTCTTTTATCAAGAATACTACTACACCATGTTCTATTTAAATAAATAGATTCAACATGCTTGCTATCTCTTAGAATATCATGTTTTGGTTGACCAAAAACTTTACCAATATTATCATTCAAATAAAACTCATCAGTACCAATTCTTTTTTTAGCATAGTCTGTACAGAAACATATTGTATCAAATAAATTTAAGATGCGTCTTTGTTCGTCTTTATTTCCTCCAAGCGTTAATTTTGGTCCAGAACCATGCATAGTCGATATTTTGATAATATTTTTCATCCTAGAAATATAATTAAATGGATTATAAAAGTTTGTACCAGAGTCAATTACATACTTGCATTTAAGAGTTGTTATTATTTTCTTAAAATAATTCTTATTAGACAAATATTTTAAATCCTTATTTTGTAAATATTTCATGATATCGTCAGACTCAGTTAACCAAAAGACTTCATATTCGGTATTATCTGACAGAAATTCATATAGATACTTGACGTTTCCTCCGTATCTTTTATTGTCTGGTCCTCCAATAATAATGATATTTCTTTGTGATATGAAAAAACTTAATATATAAAGAAAAATAAATATAATATTTTTAAGAATATTCTTCATCTAGTTGTTTTTTAACAAAATTATAGAAAATGATAATATTTGAATTTAAATCATCCTTATTGTCAGTTTCTAATACCAAATCTGCTGAGATTGGTGGTTCATATGGACTTGATGGTGAATAACCAATAAGGTTATTGATAACTCCTAATTTTGCTTTTTTATACAATCCTTTAGTATCTCTCAAGATAAGTGAGTCAAGACTTGCTTTCATGTAAATTATTTTGCAATTTGGTGATAGATCATTTTTGATTAATTCTCTAATTTTAGAATAAGGAGTAATTACAGATACAAAAATTACATCAAATTGTAATAGGATAGTTTTGCACTGATTTAATATCGATAAATTATTTTCTATAATATCTTCTTTACTAAAGCTGAGTTTTTTATTATCAGATCCGCGTTTTTCATCGCCATCAATAATAATAGTGCTTAAACCATCTTTTATCAGGAGTTCCTTAACTTTAGAAGAAAGCGTAGTCTTCCCAGAGCCAGACATACCTGTGCACCACAAAATAATTGTATTTTTTGACATTTACAGATTATTTAAAATTGTTTCTTGATCTGATGATTTAAATTCCTCTATTAATGATTTAATCATTTTAACTGCATCGACTGGATATTTGCCAATAGCTGTTTCTGCAGCTAAAACAAGACCGTCGGCACCCATTTGAAGAGTACTAATTACATCGTTTACTTCTGCCCTATTCGGTGTATTTGATTTTATCATTGATTCTAGAAGATTTGTCGCAACAAAAACTGGAATTTTTTCATGATTTGCAATTTGTATAATTTTACGTTGGACAAATGGAATTTTTTCAATGTTAACTTCTCTTGAAAGATCACCACGATCAATTAAGATTTGATCTGCTTCCTTTGTAATTGAGATAAGATTTTTCACGCCTTTCTTGCTTTCAATTTTACTTATAATATTTGATTTGCCAACTAATTTTCTTAATTTAATAACGTCACTCGGATGATTTGTAAATGATAAGGAATAATTGTCTATATTATTTTTCATAGCAATCTCAAATGCTTGAAGATCTTTGTCAGTAAAAACATCTAACTCAATATTTCTATCAATATTAGATGCTTTATTGCTTCCAACCTCACCTTCTGTTAAAACTTGTGCATCTAAATAATCTTTGTTTTCTTTAATTACTTTAAGAGAGACTGAATTAAAATCAATATATATAACATCATTTACTTCAAATTTATCTACAATACCAGTTGGTGAAAAAGATATAGTATGATTATCACCGATTCTCTCATCTCTATAAATTTTTATAATAGAGTCTTTTTTAAAAAATGCCGTATCCTTTACGAAATAATTACTTCTAAGTTGCGCACCTTCTGTATCTATACATATTGGAATCTTCGAAACTTTTCTGATTTGCCTTATTAAGTTTTCTAAATCAGAAATATTGACATGTGACATGTTTAATCTTAATAAATCAATTTTTAGATCATCAAGTTTCTCAATTACATTTTTATTGAGAGATGATGGTCCTAATGTTGCGAGTATCTTATATTTAGATTTTTTATTCACCACTTTTTTTTAAAAAACTATTATTATCATTTAAAGTAACATCGCCTTCCAATAAAGATAATTTTCCATTATTTTTGACTAGATTATCTAATGATTCTTGTATTGCTTTATGAGCAGCAAACAAGCATGGTGTAGAATAATTTACGATATTTACACCTGATATTGAGAGCTCATTTAAATCAATAGGCTTTGTCTTTCCACCCGCTATTAAATTAACAACTAACTTAGCATCTTTAGAAATCTTTTTTCTAATCATTGTTATTTGATCATGAGATTTGAGTCCCTCAATCAAAATAGCATCCGCTCCCATAGCAGAGTAATCATTAACGCGGTTAATTGCATCATCAAAGTCATCAGAATCAGTTCTAGCGATAATAAATACATCATTTCGTGCATCTATTACAGCCTGAAGTCTTTTTTTATATTCTTCTATTGGAAGTATTTCTTTGCCTTTAAGGTGACCGCATTTTTTTGGTCTTCGCTGATCTTCTAATATTATTCCGGATGCACCAACTTGCTCAAGTCGTCTTGTTACCATCTCTGCAATAGTATGATCTCCATAGCCATCATCTATATCTACGATAATATGTGTATCATTTAATATTGCTCTGACTCTTTGAACATAAGCAACCATGTCAGTCCAAGTAATAAAACCCTCATCAGGAAGTCCATAATAACTTGCAGAGAAACCGTATCCACTACAAAAGATTGCCTCAAATTTATCAGCTGCTAATAATGAAGAAAATGCATCATAAACTCCAATCATTGATAATATATTACCTTGATCTATTCTTTGTCTAAGTTTTTCTCCATATTTATTTTCTTTCTTCATAATTAATTACCACTCAATATTTTACTTATACTTTCTAAATCATATATTGAGACAATTTCTTCGGTTGATAGTTTTCTATTTATTTCTATTTCTAGTTCTAAAACAATTTTTATATGATTTAAACTATCCCAGTTCTCTATGTCCAACATACTAGCTTTGTCATCAATATCATCAATTTTTATATCTAATGTTTTTGATAATATTTTTCTAGCTTGTTCTAGACTCACACCATTTATCCTTCGTCATAACAAAAATAATAAAATCTATATTAATATCATTTACAATTCTATGATTTTCAATAATTTTTTTGACAGTAAATCCCTGTCTTTTAAAATTATATATAGATGGAAAGTTTTTTGATTGTGCGCCACCCCAAACTTCATCTAAGTCAAATTTATTAAAACTCCAATCAAGTATTGCTGATCGTGTAATTAATGGTACTCCTTTACCCCAATAATCTTTGTCACCAATCATTGTTCCTAAAGATGCAGATTTTAATTTTGTATTATATCTAAAAGCATGAGTTCCAATAAGTTTGTTTTCGTGATATATACCAAATAAATAATCATTAGTATTATCAAAAGATTGAACATATTTTTTTAGATAATTTATATCCCTTTTTTCTGTTTGATTAGAATCAAGCCACTGAGTAACTTCATTGTCATTCATCCAATTTAAATATCGATCATCAATAAGATCAATAGTTATTGGCTTCAAAATAAATTTCCCTGCATCAAGTTTAGTCATTTTTATTGTTTATAATCATCTGTGAAACTTTTATACGATCAACTTTACCTCTATCATTTTTAGGAATTTCTGGAACAATATACCATTTAGTTGGAATTTTTTCACCAAGAATTCGCTCAGAGCACCATTCTTTGATATCGGATATTTCTACTTCTGAATTTAGCTTTATTGCTACACCAACTATTTCACCATAAATTTCATCTGGTACCGCAAAGGCACAGCTCTCATCTATTTTATGGTGGTCTTCCAATAGAAGATCTATATCTTCTGGATTAATTTTAATTCCTGCACGGTTAATTTCAAATTTTTTCCTACCTGTAATCCTTATTGTTTTATTTTTATCGATTGTGCCAATATCACCGGTATCATAAAAACCATCTTTAATTAAATTATTTGTCATTTCCGGAAGATTATAATATCTATTCATAAGCGATGGAGTTTTTATAAGAATTAACCCATGACCAGTTGATTTAATATTACCATTGTCATCTTTAATATATGCGGATCCACCCCACATTTTACCTACAAGACCATCTTTAATTTTGTACTCATTAGCAGATGCACCAGCAATCCAATTAGCAGTTTCTGTGATCCCATACATATTTACAATATTTTTTATACCTGACCAATCAATTATCTCTTTCCAAAGATTCTTAGATAGAGGCGCAGATCCTACATGTATCCTTTTTAAATTTCCAAAGTTGGGAGGATTAGCCAGACGCAATACAAGTTTCCAAAGAGATGGGACTGTACTAAAGAAATTTATTTTATTATCATTTATTATATCACCTAGAGATGATGTTTCTTTCAAGTCCATATTACTCATTAAAAAAAGATTTGATCCCGACAATAGTGGTGTTAAACAATTGCCTATCAAACCATGGCCAAAATACATTGGTAATAGACACAGTGTATTGATAATTTCTTTGTTTGGTATTACGGTTAAGTTTTGTTTTAATCTACTATTGATGGTATCGAAAGTATGCACAACACCTTTAGGGGTTCCTGTGGTACCTGAAGTAAAAAGTATCAATGCGTCATCACTCATGTCGTTATGAGTATTCAATGCATTATTTGATTTAATATTATAGTCATCATCTAAATTATGGATATTATATGGCAAATCTTTTATTTTAGAAGAATTATTAATGAGCAATACTTTAGGTTTTATAAATTCATGAATATTTTCAATTTCATTATTTGTCAATTTAGGATTTATACAAACAGCACAACAACCTAATTCCCAAACTGCGAATAAATCTGTAAAAAAATTAGGTTCACCGCCATGGCAAATCATTACTTTATCTTTATCTCTAATTCCAAGCGTTTGAAGTATATTGGCTTTTCTTTGCACTTCATCTGCAATCTGACTTCCAGTTAATCTTACTTGAGATCTTAAAGACACGATTGATTTTATATTATGATAATCAATTAATCTCATATACTTTTATAAAATTCACTTAATGTTATTTCACCCTGTATCAATGATTTACTGAGTATTGTAGAATTCGAATTTGAGAGATTATGTTCTAATTTTTCGATATTTCTCGATATAATAGAATCTTTAACGATAGAATTTGAAAAGTTTTTATCACTAAATCCGTTATAAAATGGTTCGTAAACATAATAAGGCGAATCATTTAAAATACTTTGTATTAGAGATGTTCCTAAAGTTCCTACAATAAATTTACATTTTTGGATAGATTCATGAAAAAATCCAGATAAAATATCAGCATCTGTAATCATTTTCACTTTTTCAAGTTCATCTGAATCATGACCAATCTTAATTTTAATTGCAAAATTATTAATTGAAAGTTTTTTAAAAACTTTTATCACATCAATAAGATATTGATATCTTGAATCCCAGAGACCATTAACGCTGTTCGTCCATGGGTATGGCATTAAGATTATCGCATCATAATCTTTATTAATATTAGATGGTGTTGAATTATGTTCTTGTAATGGTGTTTGTACATTATATAATTTGATATCATCTTTGTATTTATCAAGTAATTTGATAGTATAGTCACCCATTGCACAATAATTTTTTATCAAATAACCGCTATTGTCTCTATCTCGTTGAAAATAATAATCATCAGCAAATGATAAGTATCCATCAATAAGTACATGAAGATCTATATTTTTATGATTTGTTAACTGAGTAATCATAGCATACCAACAATATTCTTTTGTCGGAATGACTATTGCTTTTGGTTTATAATAACTAATCGCATCTTCAATTGTTGCGTAAAGTTTTTCTGCTTCATAAATACAATCATAGTATTCGTTGATTATTACCTCAAAAAGTATACTTTCGAGTGAATTTATATCATCTATATTGAGATCAGAATCTATAAGAATATTATGAAGATTAGATTTAATTTTCTCCTTTAAATCTAAAGATAATTTTTTTTTATTATTTTTTATTTTTTTTGGTGTAAAATAAAATCCCTTATAAATTGACTTATTATTTAGATAAAGAAAATCTTTATTAGTAATATGATTATATGTCCAATCTGGAAAACAAAGGACTTTATTAAATACATTAATTTTTGTTATCTTTTGCAAAAATCTTAGAATAGCTGGTAGCAGTCTTGGTCTAATAGATTTAATATGAGCACGTTTAAGAAAATATTCATCTGTTTCGTATTCAATGCTAGCATTGCTGTCATGTGAAAAATTTGTGAATTGTTTAGCAACTATCGCAAGTATACGATTCATTCTACTCGGTAATTCGATTTCATTATATTTTTCACTCCAGTATTTATATGCAAAATAGTATTTAAAAACATTTGCAAATATAAATCTAAGTCTCCTTTCCATCAACAAACCAACAGAAAAATGTTCTTTGAAAATATCTTTTCCATTTTCTCTAAACCAGTTTGCGGCAATCGTTCCCTGGATATTCATATCATCAATTGTCTTATTATTAATAAAAAAATAATAAGTATGCTTATTATTGCTGTTATAATAATCTAAATAATTAAGATATAATATGTCCCTGTCTTGAGAAATACGATCTGTTATATTATTTGATAAATATGCTTTTTTGTTTTTCATATTAATAAACTAAAATAAGCTTAAATCATTTTTTTTATATTTTCTCGAGCGTTCTCTAATTCTGCAAGTGTATTAATTGTAATGTGTAACTTTTTATGTTCATAACATTTAAGAGATTTTTTCTTAATTATTGATTCAATGAATTCTACAAAGTCAGTATGACTATGGATAGATTTTATAAATATAGATGGTATGTAGTAGTATCCAATATTCATTACTTCTTTTAAAATAGGTTTCTCATGAAATGACGAAACCATTTTATTGTCATCTAAAGTTAATACGCCAAATGGAATTGTTATAGGATATGACGTCATAATGATATCATTAGGATTTCTTTCATGAAAACGAATTAGTTTTTTTATATCTACATTAGATATAGTGTCTCCATAGCACAAAATAAAATCTTCATTATGTGAGTCTGTAATATTTTGTAATCTCTTTATTATACTTACATCACCTGAGTCAGAGATTTTATAAGATATATTAGAAAAATATTTTTTCATAAATTTTTCGACAAGATGAGATTTATATCCAGTAGCGAGTATTATTTGTTTAATATTATGTGATAACAAATGATGTATAACATGATACAAAATAGGTTTTCCATTTAATTCTACTAATGGTTTAGGAACATCGTTGGTTAGTGGCCTTAATCTTAAGCCCTTACCTCCGCAAAGAATAATAGCAGTTTTACTGTTTGTATCCTGACTATTCATTTGTAGCTCTCATAAAATAGACTACATATATACTATAAGAAACAAAAATCATGAAAAATAAATACTCAGCAGGATTATAATGACCTGCTGATATTATAAATGAATTAAGTATAAGAACATGATGTATATTATCATTCGTTAACTTTAAAAATGGTATTATAAGGAATATAAATATTTTTATAGCAAGACCTATTAAACCGTATTGTTCAAAGAAGTTAAGTATATAAAAATCTGCACTCATTCTTTTATAATCAGATACAAATATTTGATAGTTATATATTTGTATCATATCAAAATGTCCAGGAGTAAAATTATAAGTAGTTCCCTTTCCAAATAATAATAATTCAGGATAGTTTTTAAAAAAAATAATAAGTTGAGAAAGCGGTCCTGTGTCAGTAAGCTTTGATGTAACAGGGTCAATTTGGCTACTCATTAGAGTAAAATATCCGGATATGTTTAATAATAACATGTCTATGGAACTTAAGGTTTCATATTCATTATGTGAGCTAATGCTAATTGACATAAGATAGTCATAACGAAGATACATTGCAACTGCCACTATGGTCAAAATAAGTGTATACGATGCTATGGATAAGTATTTTTTTGTATATAACAAATAAAGAGAAAATATTAAAATTAATACAGCATAGGCAGTTATTGAGGTACTGAAAATAACTGCAATAATTGAGAGTGTAGCCCATCCATTTTTATGATACTTAAAGAAATATAGCAATCCAATAATATGTAATAACCCCAATATATGAGGTCCTCCAACTATTCCAAAAATTCTATACAATCCAAGACGTGTTGCATACGGATTTACAATAGTATTAGGTAATGCGGAATCGACAATGCTCAGAAATATATCTCGAAAACCTATCAATGAGAGGGCTTGTTCTAAAATTGTGTATATAATAGATATTTTAAGTATTAAAATTAAAAACATCTCAAATCGTGGTTGATTATTTTTATTAATTACAAGGAATAGAAAAGGAAACATAAATGCCATAGATGCAATTTTAAATTCATACAAGCCAGCAAATATCAAACTATAAAATTCTATGTTATAGTCAATCGATCTAGTGATTGCAGAAGTAAAAGTAATAATTAAGAGATATATTATAAAAAATAAGTAAAGACTTGCAGATAGATTAATCGACGTAATTTTATTCCTCTCTACATAGTAAAATAAAGACAATGCTATAATAGTCAGAATTGATAGAAATTCAAATAGCCCATAAATACCTCCGGCAATAGCTCTAAAAAATAGACTGAATAACATTATTCCGATTAAAGATTGAAGAAGTATCCTTAAATTAATACTAGTAGTAATCATAGTATCCTGCAATTTTCTTTTTTAGACTTTTAATTGTATCTTTATTTATTATTTCAATTCTCTTTAGAAGATATTTATCAGAATCTTCATTATTTATACCTTTAATACTAGACATTGCATA
>MDSZ01071148.1_pt1 | contig 17414 bp, 17 predicted proteins | sample 811201 | NCBI WGS metagenome assembly MDSZ01 (sample SAMN05326647, study PRJNA326480) | marine metagenome | isolation source: seawater | place: Indian Ocean: North | collected 2010
AAGTTTTATATTTTTAAGATTTTTTATTTTTTTTAGGACATTAAACAGATCTTTTACAAAATCTGTGTTGCAAAATATTATATCATTTTCGTTAATCACAAATTCTGTATTGATAAAATTAGTCTCAGAAGCTGATTGATGTAAAACTTTGTAGCTTTTTGACTTTATAATATCAAATTCATCATTTGATATTATTTCAGAGAAAACAATGTTGCTTTTTCTTGCAAAATTATTTGAAGTTATGAAATCTGTATCTTTTAAATTAAAAACACTCACGTTTGAATTTTATTATAAGAAAAAAGTATTCGTACCACTCTTTAATTTTATAATTAGAATAAAAATATGAAATTTTTAGTTACAGGCTGTTACGGTTTTATCGGATTTAATTTTATAAACAATCTCTTACTTAATCATGATGACAATCTTTTAATATATGGAATTGACTCTTTAGAATCTTCTTGTTCAATAAAAAATAAAAATCTTCAAATAAATAATAAAAATTTTATTTTTTTTGAATCAAACATTAATCAAATTGACTCATTGAATTTGAATAATATTGATACCTTAGTAAATTTTGCTGCTGAAAGCCATGTTGATAATTCAATTTATAATCCTGAGCTCTTTATTGACACAAATGTCAAAGGAACAACAAAATTATTAAAATTTGCAATTGAAAATAATATCGAGAATTTTATTCACGTCTCTACTGATGAAGTTTATGGAAGTAAACAAGAAGGATTTTGTATAGAAAATGACATATTTAATCCTTCATCGCCTTATTCAGCATCAAAAGCATCCGCTGAGTTAATAATTAATTCATTCAAAAAAACATACAATTATGAAGTAAAAATAGTTAGGCCAGCAAACAATTATGGAATATATCAACAGCCTGAAAAGTTAATTCCTTATAGTATTGCAAAATTAGAAAAAAATGAAAAAATTGAAATTTATGGTGAAGGTAAAAATATTAGACATTGGTTAAATGTTAATGATACGTGTAGTGCTATTATGACCGTTCTTGAAAATGGTAAAAAGGGAGAAGTATATAACATTGGTTCAGATTTTTATCTTCAAAATATTGAAGTTGCACATAAACTATTGGAAATACTGGATCTTAGTAATGACATGATCGATTTTGTTGATGATAGACCAGGACATGATTTTAGATATGCAATAAATTCTGAAAAATTGAAAAGCTTAGGTTGGACACCAAAAGCAAACTTTGATGATGAATTAGAAAAGATAGTGGATTGGTATATTAAAAATAAAGATTGGTGGCAAGAAGAATTTTCTAATATTATTTCTAACAAACGAAAAAATAGAATGGGTTTAGTGTAAGTTTATGACTACTGGAGGAATTCTTTTAGCTGGTGGAGCCGGAACTAGGCTTCTACCATCAACTAGTTACTTGAATAAACATTTAATACCAATTTATGACAAACCTATGATTTATTATTCATTATCGATTCTATTGTTATCAGGTATAAAGCAAATTACCGTTGTATGTAATGTAAATGAAACTGAAGAGTTTAAAAAATTACTTGGAGATGGGGAGGAATTTGGAGTTGAAATAAAATATTCAACCCAAGAATCTCCTGAAGGAATACCTCACGGTATATCTAAAGCTTTAGAAATAAATAATTTTGATAAGTTTATTACAGTACTTGGAGATAACTTTGTGTTTGGAGAGAAGTTTTTTACAAGGCTTGAAACTATTTTTAATAATTCAGAGAATTGTTCTATTTTTTCACAAACAGTTAAAAATCCGGAAAATTTTGGTGTCATAAAAATAAATGAGAGTAATGAAATAGATAGTATTGTTGAAAAACCAGATATTTTTGTTTCAAACAAAGCAATTATTGGAATTTATATATTCAATTCAAATTTTCAAAACATATTTTCAAATATTAAGAAGTCAAAAAGAGGTGAATTTGAAATCACTGACATTATAAAGGAATACAACTTTGAGAATGTTGACCATGTGGAAATAGGTAGGGGGACGGCTTGGTTTGATATGGGAACAACAGAAGATTTTTATAGTACTGGTTCGTTCGTTAGAACTATTCAAGAAAGACAAGGTCTTTTAGTTTGTTCTCCTCATGAAATTGCATTTAGAAACAATTGGATTACAGAAAAAGAGTTGAAAAATTATATTAAGAAAATTGAAGGTTCAGAATATTCTGACAATTTGAAAATAATTTTTCAATAAATCAAAGTCATGGAATTACCTGAAATTACAGTAGTTATACCAACAATAAACAGGCCCGAAAAAGTTATAACTGCTATTGATTCCCTTGATAGACAAACATATAAGGGAAATATTTATTGTGTTGTGGTTGATTCGTCAGAAAATGATGAAACCAAAAATTTAATCGACAAACAAGTGTTAACCAAAGAAAATTTATTCATAAAGTACATTAAAAATGATAATTCAACTAGGCCAATTGATAATTGGATAATTGGTATAGAAGAGCTGAAAACAGAATATGGAAAGTTCTTGTGTGATGATGATTGGCTTCATCAAACATATCTTGAAAAATGTGTAAACATTATGATCACTGAAAAAGTTGATTCTGTAATGACTGATATTTCGGTAATAAAAGAAAATGGAAATTCAAAAGAAGATTACTATAACGTTCAACAAGGTCTTATTAGTAAAGAAAAAGTTGTAAATTCCCTACTAAGTATTGAACCAATGGTGCCAGTAACACCAACAGCAAATTTAATGAGATCAGAAATATTAATTGAAAGTTTCTTTGAGTCTTTAAAACACATAGAATGTACAAAAAATCTATTTGGATTTGACTTTTATATAGCTTATTACTCAGTTTTCAAAGGAAAGGGTACATACTTAATAAATGAAAGCCTCTCTTTTTCTTTCGCAGGTGAGGACTCCATGACTCTAAATGTAAAAAAAGCGATGATTTCTTATTGTTATTTTTTTGCATTGATTAATTTAATTGAATCATCAGGTTTTATTCCTAATATTTATCAAAAAAAAGGAATCGAGCACAAGCTTTCAACATTTAAAATCAAATCATTTTTCTCTAAAGAATATACAAAATTAAAATATAGTAATTCATTTAGTTCAAAATTGAACCTTTATAAACTTGTTTTTTCACAAATAAAAAAATATTATATAAAAATTATCTACAAGATAAATAATTGAGAATATCAATATTAAAATTAAAAAAATATGAATATCAATGAAAATTTTAAATCTTCATTAAAAGCTTTAGACGGTCCAATACATAATTTTGAAGATTTAAGGAATTTTTTTGACAAACAAAATGAAAAGTCTAACTTTGAAACAAAAGAAATAGGTATTCAGAACCTTAAAGAATGGAGCTTTGATTCACAAGGTAACTTGTCTCATAAATCAGGTAAGTTTTTTAAAGTTACTGGCGTTGTAAATGAAACTTTAAAAACTGGGATTTTACTTCAGAACGAAATAGGTACTTTAGGTTGTATAGCATCAAGATTAGATGGTGTTATGCACTTCTTAATACAGTTTAAAAAAGAACCAGGAAATATAGTAAGTTCACAATTGTCACCAACTCTTCAAGCAACTATAAGTAATCAACAAAAAGTACACGGTGGAAATGCGCCAAAGTATATGAATTATTTTCGCCAAAATGACAATAAGAACGTAATTGTTGAAAAATTGTTACCAGAACAAGGTGACAGGTATTGGAGAAAGTTTAATAACAACATAATTGTATTAGCTGATTACTTTGATGATGAAAATGAATTTAAGTGGATGACTTTAGGTCAAATTTATGAATTTTCTAAAATAAATAACTCAATCAACTCTTGTCTTAGAAGTGTTTTGTCTTTGATACCAAAAAAAGAATTAATTGATGAATCAAAATCTAAAAAAAATGTACAGAAAATAATTGATAAAGAGATTACTAATTTTGAACATAAATCTAAACTGGAAGATTCAGTAGTCGACTTTAAAGAAAAAAATGAACTTCTGTTTATTACTAATGATGACAAATTTCATATTAAAGGGTTTTCGATAGCTATAAAAGATAGAGAGGTAAGTAAATGGGATCAGCCTTTAATTTATGATCCTTATTTAGAGAAATATATACTCATCTCAATTATTAAAAATAATAAAAGATACTATTTACTAAAAAAATATTCTGAGAATGGTTATAAAAATGGTTTTGTTTTTGGTCCAACTTATACAGATAGGGCCTTCATTGACAAAAAAGGTTTAAATTTGCTTTTAAAAAAAGTTGAATCATACGGTAATTTAAATTTGATAAGAGAAATTGAAATGTCTGAAGAGGGAGGTAGGTTTATCAATACAGCAGTAAAACATTGTTTTTATGAAATTTCTACAAATGAAAATTTTTTAAATTTTGATGATTATTTTCTATTCGATGAGAGCGAAATTCATTATTTAAATTGTGCAGGATATTTAGGTATTGAAGCTAGAAGTTTATTATTCCTGTCAACTACTATTTATAAAGATTCATAATGAAAGTACTAATTATCGGTTATTCAGATATAGTTAAAAGAAAAATCATACCATCTATACAAGATTTAAGTCATATAAAATCTTTTGATGTTGCCACTAGAAAAAATCAAAAAATTAATGAAAACAAATTAGATAAGATATTTAACTCTTACGAAAAAAGCCTAGAAGAATCTGATGCTGATATTGTTTATATTTCGCTTCCAAATAATATGCATTATCAATACTCAGATTTAGCACTAAAAAAGAGTAAGCATGTTATCGTAGATAAGCCTGCAATCACAAAAATTTCAGAATTAGACAAACTTTACAATTTATCAAAACAAAAAAATCTCGCGATTTCAATGAGTTGTGTTTTTAATTATCACAAGGCCTGGAAAAAATTCAAATCACTATCCTTGAAAAATAATGAATTTGGTGTTTTAACTGCAAATTTTACAATTCCTAAACCAAGTAAAAATAACATAAGAATGTCAAGAAGCTTAGGAGGCGGTGCATTAAATGATCTAGGTATATATGCATCAACATCAGGTTATTTGTTTTGGGAAAAGAAATTAAAAAATATAAAGATTAGTGAGTACAAAAAAAATAATTTAAACATGGGTTTTACTGTCTTGGCAAATTATGGAAACGGCAAAGATTTTATAGGTAATTTTGGTTTTGATAAAGTATATATGAATAATGTAAAATACTTTGGAAGAAATTTTAATACAGAATATAAAAGAGTTTTTAGCCCTCATCTTGACTATCAAACTTTCATTGAAAAAGAAACAAACCGGGATAAAAAGATTTACGATATTGGTGTTGATGACACTTTTAAAAAATATTTAAAAAATGTAACTACTAATCTTAATAAAAATAAAGTAAATATTAGAAATGAATTTTACAAATTGAATTTAGAATACTTAAATTATTTAAATTAAGATGACAAAAAAAAATAAGGATATAAATGTATGGTCATATCTTGAAGAATATGAATCATACCAAGAAGAATTATCAAATATTGTAAAGAAAGTTTTTCAATCAGGTAGGTTAATTCTTGGTAACAGTGTTGAAACATTTGAAAATAATTTTTCTAATTGGGTTGGGTCAAAATATGGCACTGGGGTAGGAAATGGTACAGACGCAATTAAGTTAGCTTTGTTAGCTCTTGGAGTTGGTAAAGATGATGAAGTAATTACTGTCTCTAACACAGCTGTACCTACTGTGTCGGCAATATTAGAGACAGGAGCTAAACCCGTATTTTGTGACGTTAATCTAGATGATTACAATATTGATACTGATTTAGTAGAAAATTTAATTTCAAAAAAGACTAAGGCTGTTGTATGTGTTCATCTTTATGGTCATGCAGCTAATGTCAAAAAGCTCCAAGAGATTTGCAAAGAAAATAATTTATTTTTAGTAGAGGACTGTGCACAATCTCACGGCGCAAAATATAAAAATAAATTAACTGGTTCATTTGGAGACATATCAGCTTTTTCATTTTATCCAACAAAAATTCTAGGTGGCTTTGGTGATGGTGGAATGTGTATAACAAATTTATCAAGATTAAATAAAAAATTAAAAATGCTTAGATTTTATGGAATGAAAGATTTATATTTTTCTGAAATTGAAAATGGAATTAATTCAAGACTTGATGAAGTTCAGGCAGCAATTCTTGATTTTAAACTAAAGAGACTAGATCAAGATATCTTAAAAAGAAGAAATATTGCAAAAATGTATTTTGATGGTTTGACCTCAAAAGACCTTATTTTGCCTATTGAACATGAAAATTATACTCACTCATTCTATGTTTTTGTTGTCAGACATCCCAACAGAAATAAAATAATCGAAAAACTCAAATTAGAAAATATAAATGTCAACATTTCTTATCCTTTTCCAATACATACAATGCCTCCATTTAAAAAATTTAAGAAAGGAGATCTCAAGAATACATCAAAATTATCTAGAGAAATTTTTAGTCTTCCAATGTACCCTGCGTTGCCAACAGAAAAAGTAGAAAAGGTAATCAAAGTCTTAAATAAAATATGTTAAAAGACAAACAAAGAAATAAATATTTTGATTATTTATTAATTCAGTACTTTCGTTTAGCTGGAAATTTAAAATATGATATTAACAAAATAAATAGCAGTAAGGTGATAATTCAACCCCATCTTGGTTTAGGGGATACGATTATTTGCAATGGTCTGATCAATAAGCTTTCAGAATCTTTTGATGTAATTTACTTGCCAATTAAAGATAGATATGCAGAAATGATTAAGTATCTTTTTAAAGATAATAACAAACTGAATTTTTTCGAAGTATCATATTCAAACTCTACGTATGATGTTCTTAGTTTTGGAAATAAAAATAAAGTTCCAATCTTAAGAATAGGGTTTGAGAAACAAAAAAATAATCCTTTTAACACCTGGTTTTACGATCAAACAGGTATAGATTACAAAATATCTTATGAAATGTTTAGATTACCTAAAAACGAAAAACAATCTATTGAATTATATAATCATCTACTTGAATATTACAAAATAGAAAATGAAGATTATAACCTTGTACACTGCGAGTCGTATAATAAAAATTTTGATTTAAAAGAAATAAATAATTTTAAAAATATTTTCGTTTCAAAGGAATCAGATTTATTTAAAAATATGTTCCTTTATGAGAAGGTAATTAAAAATGCAAAAGAGATTCATTGTATTAATAGTAGTTTTTTTCATTTAGTTGATAGGCTACCAACTAATGCGAGACTTTATTATCACAATGTTAGACATAGTAATTTCTACATGAGCGAAAAATGGAATTTAGTAAAATATTAAGAGTAAAGTTTTCCATCACCATGGCCAGCGTCGTAGTAAAAAAGTGGTTCATTTATATACAATAAATTAGTTAATTTTAATAGTCCTAGCCAACAATCATAATCTGCTGCTTTTGGTAACCCTCTAAACCCACCAAGTCTATCAAAAAGCTCTTTTTGAATAACTACACTTGATAAAATTACACAATTATGAACTTGAAGAAAGTCATGATCCCATATTTCTGGAAATATACCTTTTTTTAGTAATCCTGTACCTCTGTACTTTTTTTTCAATGTTTTAATAAATCTTTCACTATTATATTTTTGATATTCTTTATTTTCATCATATATTCCATATCCAAAATATCCTTCAGTCGATGAAAATAAAAAACTTTTATCTAGCATTTTTTTTATTTGTAGTTCTAATTTATTCTTCATCCAAATATCGTCATCATCTAAAAAAGCAAGATACTCTCCTGATGCATGGCTCGATCCAATATTTCTTAATGGCTGTCTTGATCCACCCCAGTCAGGAGTGTCTTTTTTATCAATATGAATAATCTTTACTGACTTTGGAAATTCATAACTTTTATATTCTTTTTCTGAGGATCCATCGTTTATAATTATTATTTCAAAATTTTCATACGTTTGGTTAAATACACTTGTTAAAGAATTTTGTAGATAAGAAAACCTATTAAAGCTTGGAATAATTACACTAATTTTTGGGTTACTCATCTTTTATCATAATCCAATTGTCTTTAGGCTTATTTATTATTTTTTTATTTTTTATCCATGGATCTGGATAAAAAATTTTACCATTTTTGTCTGAATTTAATAAAGCAGGGATTAAGGAAAATGTACTGTTGCTTATAATATAATTTTTAAAATTAAACAATTTTTTAAAGTCTTCCAAATTACTATCTTCACTATTACTATATTCGTTAAATTTAATACATTTATTAAAAATTATTTGAGATTTAGCCCATTGTATATCATCTGAAAAAACTTCAAATTTAAAATTTTTAATAGTATTTTTTGCCATATTTATAGCATTTTTATAATAATTTAAACTTAAATTTAGACCCAAATCTACATAGTCTCCTCTTCTTATATGTATCGCAGTCATTCCATCATCATTTGTTTTAATTTCTTCCATTTCTTTAAAGTTTTCTATATTTAAAATTGACTTTTGTATAAAGTTTTTGTTTTTTATAAATTCATCAATATTTTGCCAGTGACCTGTAAGTCTATTAATTTTACCAAGCTTTTTAGTATCAAAATTATTATCATTTTGCCAACTTAAATATTTTCCCAATCTAAAGAGGAGTTTCTTTTTTGGATCAACCCAGTTTAGGACTTCAAAAATTGCAAGATGTAGGATGCTGGAATTTTTGAATTCAAATAATTTTGGATCTAATAATCTTTTTCTGTTTGTTATCAATTGATTATCATCCTTTTTATTTATTTTTGTATTTACTGATACCAGGTATCCTTGATTTCTTAAGTTGTGAGCAAATGAATATTGAAAAATCTGGTTTCCTATTCCCCCATATATATCAACTATGATTTTTTTCAAATTATTTTTCCTCTACCTTATTTATCAATTTTTTGAACTCAGTTAAATTTATTGATAAGTCAGAAACTAAATTAGACGATGGTGCATCTGCAAGAAAATAATAATATGAAAGATTAAGTTCAGAAGCTAAAGAAAAAAAAGCATTTCTAACTGTATCTGAGAAAATCCTGATTTCTAAAACTTTTTTATTTTTATTCATATACATAATATTAGTTAAGCTCGCGCCATGTAAACTAATTACGATTTCTGCATTATTGAATAAATTAACTTGTTCAGATATTGAAATTGATTCAGGATAAATTATTTCGTAACCTTTTTCGCTTAAATATCTTGTCACATCATCTTCATTTAACAGAACTCTTCTATCTTGATTTTTTCTACTCAGCCAGATTTTTTTTGGATAGGTTTTTTTAACTTGGTTTTTGGATTTTTCCTTTAAATCTTTACTTACTTTGTGAATTAATTGATTGTTATAATTTCCAGCAGGGGAAGCATGGCTGGTTACTAACAATTTATTAATCTTTATTTTTTTATCAATATCATAAATTACATAAGGTATTTTCAATAATTCTAGAGTTTCGCTAATAAAGCTTTCTAAGAGAAAATGTTTTGGAATGAGTATTGGATATTTCTTTAAGTCTTCGTGAGGAATCAATTTGATCCTCGACAATACATCAGTCATCCAATGAAAATAATTTTGACTTTTGTCATCAATAACCCAACTACCTCTATCAATTATTTGTGTATTTGTAAATGATGATTTTAATAATTGTTTTAAGCTTACTTTAATAGAGTTCCAATTAGAGGTATCCATTTTATAAAACTTCGGATTCAAAGAAATTGACCCATATCTAAAAAGTTTGTTTTCTTCTAAAGTAATATTTTTATATACTTTAAAAAAGGTTTCTGGGATTTCTCTAGAAAATTCATTTTCAAAAAGTTTTTTATCTGTATTTAATAAATTTAGTGGTTGTTTTCTTTTTGAAATATAAGACTCAGTAGTTTTTATTTTTACCACAATAAGGTCTAATATTTTTCGTAACTTTTTACTTCTTTTATATTTGAATCAAATTCTAAGTTTAAAGTATTTTTCAGTGAGAATCTCTCATCGTTTAATTTATAAACTTTTCGTGCATTTTCAACAAACTCATCATCAAATTTATCCTGTTTTTCAAAATTTCTTAAATTATCTTCTATATCCCATAATAAAGAATTTACCTTTGTTAAGCTTTTTAAAATTGGATCGATAATCTCTCTATCTAGATTTAAAGCTGATAAAGTTGACAATAATTCTTTTTTTTCATTTTTAACTTCTTTGATTAAGTCATCATTTGTAAGTTTTGTTTCTTTTATTTTTAATATTGAAATTTTATCTATTAATTCTCCAATAGATATTTCGCAGGTTATTTTCATAATTTAATTCTAATTTTCATCCTATGTTATCTTCCTATGACTTTATTTATTTGATTTATTCTAAATCTAATTTTTTTATTTATTTTGTTGAATAATGATCTGATTTTCATAATTTGCTTGAAATAAAAGTAAAAAATCTTACTTGATTGATGTGTTATTAAATTATTCTCATTTACTACTTCTTTATTTCTTATTTTATTTATCCACGTATCAACGAACAGGTCATCTAAATTGAAATTATCTTTTTCAATACTCTCATATTTATCTTTTAAAAAATTTAAATTTATTTCCTCAATATCATCATAAAAAATAACTGGTAAGTTTTTAAGTGAATTTAATGCTATATGTTTTTTAACAACTGGTATAGAGCCACTGTAAAGAGTTTCCCATATCCGATGAGTGTCAATTCCATTACCAAAAGGGCATAAAATAAACTTGTACTCGTTTAATTTACTTAAATAATAATTGATGTCAACCATTGTGTTATCTACCACTGCCCAATCTTTGCTTTCAAATAATGAAAAGAGACCTTGTCTCTCATCGAAATTTGTTGATGGATTAAAGTTTAGATATAATTTTTCTTTTTTATTTTGATTGAAGTTTAAATTATCAAAATCTTTAGCAAAAAGGTTTTTTGGTGAATATTCATTTGCTAAACCTAAAGGTAAAGAAATTAGATCCTCATCTTCAAATCCAATATTTACTGAGTACCATTTTGATATTGATTTTGGTTTTAATCTAAACAGTCTTTCACTTATTAATCTATCGGTTTGGCTAGTAATCAATTTAATATTCTGAATATTTTTAATTTTTTTAAGATCATTAAACAAAGGCTCTATCATTAATGAATTTGTAAAAATTATCGAATTATTTGCAACTTTTAAATTATCAATCCTGTAAAAAACAAACCTCTCTGTTCTGTCAATAATTGTGTGTGAAGCAAGCTTAGAGTTTTTATATTCTTCAGTTGTCAATATTTCTGAATAAATTAAGTCGCTATGTTTTGCTAAGTTGTTGCTGGATAAATAATTGTTAACCATCATTTATAGTTTTTATATTAATAATAAAAAATAGATTTCTTTGTTAAAGTTTATAATGGTTTAATGTTAAATTTTGTTTATTGTTTTGACTCAAATTATAACCTACAAGGTTTAACTTCAATCAACTCCATTGCAGAAAAAATTGATGAAAAAATTTCAATTCATATAATTCATGACAATCCAAATAGTTTTAACAAAAGTTTACTTGAAGGATATAAGAACATAGATTTAAATATTTATAAGATAAATGTTGATAAATTAGATTTTCCAAATCTTAAAGGTTCTCACGTTTCAAAAGCGACTTATTACAGATTATTTATATCAAAGTTTTTACCAGAAAACTTAGACTACATTATATACCTTGATGCTGATATTGTTTGCTTAAATGATCCAGTAGAAATATTACATGGGATGATATCTGAATTAAAAAAAAGCAATAAATTCCTTTATGCAAAGACAGAGATAACAAAAGAAAAAGACCTAGAAGCCTTTAAAAGATTACGTTTAAATGGGGAGAAATACTTTAATGCAGGTGTTTTAATTTTAGACTATCAGAATTGGCTTAATAAAAAAATAGAAGCAAATTGTTTACAAATTCTTGAAGAAAATTATGAAATCATAAAATTTTGGGATCAAGACATTTTAAATATGTATTTTGATGGAGCGTATCTAGAACTCAACGAATTTTTTAATTTTGATTTTGGTATTTTTGATTTTGATGTTGATGAGTTTTGGCGTTTTATATACAAATATGTTCATTTTGCACATTTCAATGGAAAAGGTAAGCCATGGCATGTAAACAATATACTTATACAAAGCTCTTCTGTTTACCAAAAAGAATATAGAAAACTGAAACTCAACTTTTATCATATAACTTTCAATAAAAACTTAAAATCTTATATAACCTTTTTGTTAAATGTATTAAGTTTTAAATTTCTTAAAGTTGAGAAACCTGGAAACTATCTAATGACTTCTATTAAAAATTTTTTTGTTTCTTGATGGTTCACGGTTTTATAATATTGTATTTGAAATAGTCCAATTCTAGAGTATCTAAAATCATTACTATTGCCCAAGAAAATAGTAAAGTTCCGTGTAAATCAGCTTCATCATATCCATTAGAAAATTTTACATCGTAATAATTTGTTTGACAGGAGTCAATAAAATATGAAAACCCTCCTTCTTTTTCTCTGAAATGTAGGTAAATAATTTCCAACATTTCTGATAAATACTTGTTTACTTCTTTTCTTTTATAAGTTGTTTGCTGAGCACACTTATAAATAACATACACTAAATCAACCACATCACAACCTTCATTGTTTGGTTGAGAATCTAAACAATAATCAATTATTTTATCTGGATAATGAATCTCTTCGTCAATCCAGTCTAAACCCGAAATTATTTTCATAGCTCCATTGATTATTTCCTGTTTTTTAGGTGTACTCCCCTTGTAGTAAAAGCCGTCATCTTTTTTTACAATCTTGTCTAAAAAGTAAATAAGTGATTTTTTACATATTTTAAATTGAGTATCATTTAACTGCGTTTTTGCAAATAAACTTATTCCAGCAAATTGTGCACCGCTTGACCAAGGAAAATTCCAATTTAGAGTTTCAAGATAATTTTTAATTTGCTCTGGATGATTAGGAAATTCTAAAAACTTTTCAGTATTTTTAGTATCTAACTCATACAATGTTGCTATAGATTGTTTGGTTTCGGCTTGAATATATTCTGATAACTTTAAATCATTGGACTTGAAGTTTGTATTAAATATATTATTTGTAGTTTTTTTTGCAATATTATTGATTTTTGATACTTTGTTATTCTTCTTAAAGATATCAACATACTTTTCATCAACAAATGAATACATCGGAAATATTTCGGATGACGTTTGATATGAATTAATATATTCTGCCCAATCTGTAATTTCTTTTTTCGAATATGAATCAACTTTATTAAATAATTTGAGTAATTTAAATCCGTAACAACTGAACCCAAGTGATATATTTTGTGTATCTTCAATTAAAGATTTTTTGACTGGGTTAAATTCAAATAGACTTTCATCCTTTTTTAAATCATCAAGGTAATTTACAACAGATTCATTAATATTTTCAATCCAAGTCATTTAAATACTGTGTTTTTGTATAGTCCAATTGTCCTAAAATTACTAAATTCTACTAATTCAAAACCGCATGAAGTCAGAATATTGTTTGATTGAACAACTGTATTTTCTTGATTTTCGCCTCTTTCAGATCCAAAATCAATCGTAACAAATTCTACTAATTGTAAAGTTTTTTTTGAACCTAACAAAACTTCAGGTTCGAAGCCTTCAGCTTCGATTTTAAATAATTTTATTTTTTCAGAAATATTAAAAGAGTCTAAAGTTTTAGTTTCAACTATGTCATATTCATTATTCCCAAAAAATATTATTGAGGAGTTACCACCAACATTGTCTAAAAAAAGTTTTTCGTTACCATTCTTGTTTGAAAGAGCAATATTTTCGAACTTCGAATCGTCTGAAAAATTATTTTTTACCAAACATTCAAACGTTGACTTATCAGGCTCAATACCAAAATATTTGAGAGTTAAGCCTTTTAGTCGTAATGAGATATTCAGTTCACCAACGTTTGCGCCACAATCAATAATTAAATCATTTGTTTTAAAATCTACTTTGTTAAGACAATATGAATCATAAATATTTTGAAAAATGAAATTATCTCTATTTATTACTCTCGTTATTCTTTTATTTGGATAGTGAATTTCTACTTCATTGTTAATTATTTTTGAATAAAAATTATCTTTATATTTTATAATTGCTTCTTTTCTGAATAAAAAATTCATTAACATACAAAATAATTTCCCATTAGTAAATTTAATTATCAGCTGAGCAGATTTTCCCTTAATTAATATATATAATTTCATAAATACATTCATCGAATTCACATCATAAATTCTTAATACAAATGATGGAATGTTTATTAGATTAGGTAATTTATTATTCATATATGTTTATACAAGCTATGTTACTATAGCAATTTTGATATAATCAAAATGTGAAATTGGAGATACATTATTAAAATACTAATTTTTGGTAGTGGTGGACTTGTAGGATCATCTTTAACTAGGATTTTATCTCAAAACAAAGCATTTGAAGTAATAGGAGCTACTCGCAAAGATGTAAACCTTTTTGATCTTGAAAAAACAAAAGAATATGTAATTAATCAAAAACCAAACATAATTATTAATGCAGCTGCAAAAGTAGGTGGGATACTTGCAAATAATTCCAAAAGAGTAGATTTTATACTTGAAAATCTTAAAATCAATATGAATTTACTAGAAGCATGCATGCATGACAATGGAATAAAAATTATAAACTTAGGTAGTAGCTGTATTTATCCACTTGAGGCAAGCAATCCAATTAATGAAACTTCAATTATGGGTGGTAAGTTAGAACCAACAAATTCACCTTACGCCATGGCTAAATTAACAGCAATTGAGCTTGGAGATGCTTTAAATTTACAATATGGACATAAAGTCATAAACCTAATGCCAACAAATCTGTATGGACCAAATGATAATTTTAATATCAATGAAAGCCATGTAATACCTGGATTATTAGTAAAATTTCATAATGCAAAAATCAATCAATTAGAAAATGTACAAATTTGGGGTGATGGATCTCCACTTAGAGAATTTTTATTTGTTGACGATTTATCCTACGCAATAGAATTCATAATTGAAAAAAATATTGATAATAGTTTATTAAACATAGGTAGTGAAAAAGAAATTTCGATATTTAATTTAGCAGAAAAGATAAAAGAAGTGACCGAATTTAGTGGCGATATTCTATTAGACAAAACTAAACCAACAGGAAATCCTAGGAAACTTTTGGATTCAAGCTTAATAAAGTCTTATGGGTGGAAACCTACAATAGAACTAGAATCAGGATTGAAAACAACATATGATTGGTACCTAGAAAATTTAAATAATTTAAGGAATTAAGTAGTTTTCCCAACTTGGCTCTAGAAGACCTTTTTCTATCAATATTTTTTCGCTTTTTGCAACTTCAATATCATTTTCAAGCATCATAATTACAAGTTCCTTAAATTTTGTTTTTGGTTCCCAACCAAGTTCCTTAATTGCTTTTTTTGGATCGCCTAATAAGTAACCAACTTCATTTGGCCTGTAATATTTTTCTGAAATTTCTATGTAATCTTCGAAGTTAAGATTTACATGCTGAAAGGCTAGTTCTAAAAATTCTTTTATTGTGTGAGTTTCACCAGTTGCTATAACCCAATCATCAGGATTATCATGATTCAAAATTTTCCACATTGCTTCTACGTAGTCGCCTGCAAAACCCCAATCTCGTGATGCGTCAATATTACCAAGTGTTATTTTGCTTTGAATTCCGACTGCTATTCTACCAACAGCTCTAGTAATTTTTCTCGTTACAAATGTCTCACCTCTATGAGGAGATTCGTGATTAAATAAAATTCCATTTGTGGCAAAAATACCATATGATTCACGATAAATTTTTGTCATGTGGTAGGAAAACACTTTTGATACTGCATAAGGACTTTTTGGAACAAGTGGTGAATCCTCGTTCAACATTTCCTGATGTTCCCCTCCAAACATTTCCGACGATGATGCTTGATAAAATCTAATATTATTGTCTATATTTTTAATAGCTTCAAGTAAAGATATTGTACCTAAATTATTTGCCTCTGTCGTGTAGATTGGATTTTCAAAAGATACTGCAACGTGTGATTGGGCAGCTAGATTATAAACCTCATTGGGCATAACTGAAGATATTAAATTATTTAATGAAGAAGAGTCAGTAAGATCAGAGTAATAAAGGTGCAATCTATTTTCTTTAGAGTATTTTGATATCAATGGATCGATTCTTGAAGTATTAAAAGAGGATGCTCTTCTAATTATTCCGCTAACTTCATAATCTTTTTCAAGTAATAATTTCGTCAAGTAATAACCATCTTGACCAGTTATACCTGTTATGAATGCTTTTTTCATATCAATTAATTTTAATCATAAGAAACATAATGTCCCACAAAACTAAAAAATAATAAAGGGAATTGTACTCCCTCCATTGTTACATCTAAAGAAGACACAATCAAAACAGGAGCCATGTAGGTTATAAATGAATTTAATGAGTTTCCCTTATTTTTCCAGATTTTAAATAAAACAAAATAAAAATATAAAAATAATATCAGTTGCAGAACACCGCCTCTTCCTAGAATATTCATAAAATAATTATGTACATTTTCATTTAAACCGTCTCTTCCTAATCTTCCAGGAGCTGTTGGATCTAACATGATTTCAAATATTTCTTCGTATCCAAAACCGAAAATTAGCTTTCTTTTTTCATATAGGTCTTGAGTTAAGTCCTGCCAGATGTCTAACCTCCAATTGGTTGTATTGTCATAAGAGTGAATTCTTCCATCTGCAATATAAAAAGTTAGAAATCCCTTCGAAACATTTTTCTTTGTTACGACTTCTTCAACAATAATTGTATTAACTTCTTCAATACTTTCAGCGTTATATTCAGGGTTAAATGCTATTCCAGATAAAAAATAAGAAGACCCATAGAAAATTAATCCTCCTGAAATTAAAAAAACTATTGATTTAATTTTATTTTCCTTCAAGAAATCAACAAAAGAAAACATATTTAAAATAAAATATACAAAAGCACCTAATACAGATCCTCTACTTTGAACAAAAAAGTAGGGGGTGAATAAAGACAGTGTGAAAATAAAAATTAAAAATTCTTTTTGTTTGGAGATTTGAAATTTTTTAATTAAAAAGTTAAAAATTATTAAGATCAGTAACATATCTGCTGCTTTTATAAATTGAAATTTATCAGAGTATTTTATAAAAAAGTCCATTATAAAATTTGGATAATTAATAAATGTGATGAAATAACTAGCAAATAGAGCAAGGCCTACAAAAGTTAATATAATTCTTTTTTCTATTCTTTTTAAAAAATAATAACCAAGAAAGAAATAGCCTAAAGACCATAAGTATGAACTATTTCTTAAAATATTTGTATTAAACTCTAAAGTCCTATTAAATATCAACACAATTAAAAAACTAAATAAAATT
>MDSZ01255786.1_pt1 | contig 17414 bp, 18 predicted proteins | sample 811201 | NCBI WGS metagenome assembly MDSZ01 (sample SAMN05326647, study PRJNA326480) | marine metagenome | isolation source: seawater | place: Indian Ocean: North | collected 2010
TTACCCCGGCAATTGACGCCGAGACAATATATTTCAGAGGACAAAAAAAATTATGGGCTTTTAGAAATACCAAGTAAATGACTTGATCGAATGAGCAACGATTACCATTTCCATGATTGCTTGCCCCAAAAACTATAAAGTTGATCAACAGTTCCGTTGAAAATATTTCTCTCCAAAGGACAACTCATATCACCATAGTATTTAGGAGACCGGTACTTTCCATAACTATAATTATGAATAACAGACATCGACTTTCTTTTATTCCAGTAAACCCCAGAGTACTGCCATAAAGCCCACTGGTTCCAAATTCCATATTTTGCCATTAGTCGGTTAGGCGTTTCCATTTCTTTTTTGTCTGAAGAATATAATGCAATCCAGTAAGGGCATTGGGCAATTCTTTGCTTTTGACTTCTTGAAGCACTGCTTAACACCCTTCTCAAGTGATCGCTATTCTCTAAATAAATCATGGGCAACTGGCCGGTACGTTCCTCAATTCGATTTATAAACTTAATGATGTCATATACAGAGGACTTTGAATCAAAATCGCCAACCAACAATATTTCAGGGGTTTTGAGTTTTTTGGTTAACTTTATTTTTTTAATCTGGTTAACAAATTTGTCTGCCTGCCATACAGGATCCACTCCCTTTAGCACAAAATAATAAGCCCCTAAAAGCATTCTTTGCCTCTCACCTGCTGCAAGGAATGAGGCACAATCTTTATCGAGTTGCTTGCCCTTGCCGCATCTAGCTATTAGGCCTAGAGCACCATTCTTCCTTAAAGCCCTAACATCAGCTTCACTATAATATGAACCCGAGCGCTGCTTCTCTTTCGGGTCATAGGAAGAAACATTTATTATGTGAGGCGCTGCAGTGAAGGGGTTATGAGAAATTAAAATGTTTCTATTCTGCGGAGGGGCGCCATAGCTTCTACTCGATTCGATGACCTCAACTTCAGAAGTCGTACAAGCAGAAAAACCTAAGATTGGAATAATCACCGCAAATATTGCCTTTTGAATGTACCTCCAGACAATAATAATCATATCTTCCATGAATAAAATATCTCTAGATTTGCAAAATATGCAAATTCCATAATTATTATATTTTATTCATCATCCCATAACCTCAAGTTTTAGCCTCATTGCTCATCAGAGGTATCAGACGAATTATTCAATTGCCCACTATAGAGCTGAATCGCTCTCTTTCCTACAATTCCAAGTATAGATGGCTGTATGACTCTAGCAGCCGCGTTCGAAGCGGCTAGCCCTGCCCAAGTGAGTGGAGATCGGTATCTCACAAGCTGAACAACAGGACGAATCTTTTTATATATTGGCGAACAGGCTTTTACGATTGGGTTTTCTGAAACCCCTTTCCCTTTTTTATAAGTCCTAATTGCAGCTCCTGCACTAAAATCAATCAACCTTCCTATTCTTTTTTTCTGTAAAAAATCTGCAATATCTGTCGCTGCAAGTTCTACGGCTCGAGTAAATTCACCAAGTCTTGGCGCCTTTAAAGGTTCTGGGCTATCAGGGTAATAAACCCCAGCAATTTTTTCAACTAGCGGCGGAATTTCTCTGTATAAAGATGAGAACCACTCTGGATTTAACTGTTTATTGAGTCTGATAGAATCCTGGGCACTCTCAATTAATCCCAAAGCTAATGAAAGCTTTTTATCTTGTTCCTCATCCGAATGGTTAATCAAATACTCCTTGTTCGTTTTTCTTATATCGAACCACAATCTGACAGCAATTAAAAAGATCCATATGATGGATGCACACAAAAAGCCGGATCCAAATGCTATTAGCCAATCCATATTATCGTAAAAAAAATTCATATCATCAGTAACCTAAAATATAAAATCTGACGCGATTACAGCTTGTCTAATTTTTCTTGCTCAAATTTATGATCACCACTCAGTGATTTTAAAAATTCAACTAAATCATTTATATCTCCATCTGATAAATTTAACGTACCAATGATTGGTGAAAGTAAAGGATCATCACTGCCACCTTCATTATAAAAACGGACAACATCCTCAAGTGAACTTAATGAACCGTCATGCATATAAGGTGAAGTCTCAGCAATATTTCTTAGAGTCGGCGTCTTAAATGACCTTTTGTCGTATTCTAATTTGGTGAATTGATACCTTCCAAGGTCCTCAGTTAAACCCTTCTTCTTACTTCTGTGACTCACACCAGTGTTATGAAAAAGATTATCACTGAAAAGTACTCCAGGCCCCGCAATCGAGTGACATTGCCAACATTGCGCCTGGCCTGCGAATAACTGGTAACCTCTCTCCGCTGATTCATTCATGGCATCGTCCTGACCCTCATAGTACCACTTGTCATAAGCCGAGTTACCAGAAACTAGCGTCCTTTGGTAAGCAGAGAGAGCAACCGCTAGATTTTTTTTAGTGAGACCATCTTTCTTGAAAGATTCCTTGAATAATTTTGCATAAGATTTGTCTTTTCCAAGGCGCTGCAAAACTTCTTTCACATCGGTATTTCCCATTTCATCGTGAGCAAGAATTGGCTGCCAAGCTTGCCCCTCCAGCGTATCCTCTCGACCATCAACGAACATGGATTCTGCATATGCGATGTTTAATAATGTTGGTGCATTTCTGAGGCCTATTTTACCATCTATTCCTGTTGATAACCTTTTACCATTCTCAGCAAAACCCTGATCTGGAACATGACAAGTTGCACATGAAATGGTGCCATCTCTTGAGAGAAAAGGGTCAAAAAATAATTTCTCACCTAATTTAATTATGCTTTTATTAAAAAAAGAGGGTTCTGGTAACTCAATCGATGGTAATCCTAGAGCAGGATCCTCAACATCTGGGATCGAAGTTTCGGCATTGGCCATTAATCCCCCCAAAAAACCACAGAGGATCAACCTGATAATCATGAAAAAATGATGTCCAAAATCCACAATTGTTATAAAAATGCTTTTTACAGAAAAGTTCAAGTTCTTAGATAATCCGAATCTAGTATAATTAATTAAAATGAAAGATAATTCCGAGTCATTGAATTACAGAATGATACAAGATTCAGACATTAGTAATGCTGATAAACTTGAAAAGTATTCGGGAATAGTTAACTGGGGATATCTCGAGAAACATTTTCAAAATGGTGCTCTGATTTATGTTGATGAAAGCCTTGATATTAAAGAGGTCGGCCAAAGTATCTCTGAGGATAATAAGGACCAAGTAAGTTCATGGTTGAGTTCCGGTGATATTCTCAAACCTGGAACACAACACGCTGAGCACTGGAAAAGATCAGAAACAGTTTTTAGGGCTTTGATTGTTACCCCATTTGTTCTTATTCAAGAAAACAAATCTCAAGAACAAGATTAAGCCCCTGATAAAGCGGCTTCTCGATCACCCCTAATTGCTTTGAATTGCTTCCAGGTGATAAGTGCTTTTTCTGATTCATCCCAAAGTCGAAAGTTCATGCACTTAAAACTACTAAATAACGTTAATTTGGTTACCTCTGAGAACGCGGGATGAGAATTGTGGCAAGCTTCTAAGTAATAGTTTGGTATTTTAGTACTCAAATGATGAAGGTGATGAAAGCCAATGTTGCCTGTAAACCATTGGAGTATTTTGGGTAATTGATAAAACGAACTTCCATCAAGGGCCGCTGATGTGTACTCCCAGTGCTCGTGGCGCTCCCAATAAACTCCCTCAAACTGATGTTGAACATAGAAGAGCCAAACACCTGCACTGGCGGCGATTGAAATTATAAAAAGCTGAAACAATAGAAAAATGAATGAACCGAAAAGCAAACACCCTAAGGTCATTGCAAACAGAAGGGCAACGTTTGTGCAAATGACCGCTTTGCGATTTGCTGGAGTTGCGTTAGGAGATGGAAATCTTTCCCTAATCAGAAATACGTAGACAGGGGCAAAACCAAAAAGGAATAAAGGATGCCTCCAAATTCTGTAGCCCAATCTTTTAAGTTTGGGTAATTCTAGATATTCATTAACCATTAAAGTCCACACATCACCTATACCTCTACGATCAATGTCACCTACCGTGGCATGGTGCACATTGTGCTCCCAGGTCCAATGCTTAAAAGGAGTGAAAGCTAAGGTACCAGTGATAAAACCCACCCATTGATTGTATTTCTTCTTCTTGAAAAATGATTGATGTCCACAATCATGAAAAATAATGAAAATCCTTACAGTCAGTCCAGCCCCCACTAATATGAGGGGTACATACCAATACCACGGCCCAGAATTGCTATGATTGAGGTAAATCATGAACCAGGTCAGCAGATAAAGGCCCAGTGTCGTGACTAGTTGCCACATGGATTTGAAAACTGAGGGCTTTTCAAATTCAGAAACAATTTTCTTCCACTTTGAAATTTCAATAGTAGAGGGCTTGTCCTCATGTTTTGAATGAGACGATGGAATAGAGCCGTTGGAGAGATTTTGTGATTTTGACGTGGGCAAGTGTTTACTAAGAACTGATTAGGGTAAATATCAATGATTTTTAACAAAATCGTGAAATGAGTACAAAATTAATATTTAGCTCATTAATTATTGGTTATTACTAGTACGTACAACCAAAATTGATAGATCTGAGAGGTTATTTATCTCAATTTGTCTAATAATCTTGTTCTAGATAATGAGACCGATCATCAAACATGCTGTGTAGCATTCTCTCGTTGTATGTCCGCAGTCTTTTGCAAAGCCCTTTTGCCAGTTCTTTCATGATGCTAAAACCTGCATATTGATCATTATTCAGAAAATCATTAAATTCAGCCCCCGTAATTTGCCATAGTTTGGCATCCTGTGAAATTACACGAGCAGTGGCACTGGCTTTTTTGGGGTCAATAATACTCATTTCTCCAACCACATCACCCGGTCCAAGTTTTGCAACTTTGAGACTCTCACCATTGGCGCTAATTTTCACACTGACTTGCCCCTGAATTATCAAGGACATATTACTATGGGGCTGTCCTTGTACTGATAAGTAATCACCTTTTCTTTTGATTACTAAATTTCCAGATCTGAATAAATTTTCACTCAAAGAATCATCAAGATTTCTGAAAAATCCAACTTTAATTGGTTTAGGTTTGATATCCTTTACCATCATAAATCATAATACGTTCTCAACCCGATAAGTGCGCTTTATAATGTGTAACGGAAACGTAACATTTAGAATAATTTGAAAATGTTTAATTCAAAAAAAATTCACCTATTAGTTTTTTGGAACTTTGTTCTTGGTTTAACTTTTTTAGGCCGTGCAGATGCAGAGCCACCTAACATTATTCATATTATGGTCGATGATCTCGGCTATGGTGACTTAGGCTGTTATGGACAAAAAACCATCAAAACACCTCAATTGGATTCGATGGCCAAAAATGGAATAAAGTTCACTGATTACTATTCTGGTAATACTGTCTGTAGACCCTCTAGGCTATCTCTATGGACAGGAAAACACATGGGCCATACACCCATTTCATCAAATGCGAATTACATTTTTAAACCTGTCGATGTCACTGTTGCTGAACTCTTAAAAGAAGCTAATTACGTCACGGGAGGAGTAGGCAAATGGGCTATGGGGGGGATAGGTACCACAGGACACCCCAATCACAACGGCTTTGACTATTGGTTTGGATACTTGGACCAGGGTCAAGCTCACAACTATTACCCCCCATACCTCTGGCGAAACAAAGAAAAGATCCCTCTAAAGGGGAATGTCTTAACGAATTCTCCTCAGGACAGAAATAGAGTATCATCAAAAAGAATCACTTATTCTCATGATGTTATAACCTCTGAAGCGCAAAGTTTTATCAGAAAATACAGAAAACAACCTTTCCTGCTTCATATTCACTGGACTATTCCTCATGCGAATAACGAAGGAGGAAGAGCCACTGGCGACGGCATGGAAATTCCTAACTATGGCATTTATGCCAATGAAGATTGGCCATCAGTCAAAAAGGGTGCAGCAGCCATGATTTCGAAAATGGATCATGATGTGGGAAAAATCCTCAAACTACTTCAGGAACTTGAATTGGATAAAAAAACATTCGTTTTTTTTACATCAGACAACGGACCACACTCTGAAGGAGGTCATAAACATGAAACCTTTAATTCTAATGGTCCATTAAGAGGCTTCAAGCGAGACCTCTACGAAGGAGGAATAAGAGTGCCTGCGATAGCATACTGGCCAGGAACTATAAAACCCGGATCTACTTACAACAAACCATTAGCTTTTTGGGATTGGCTGCCAACAGTATGCGATCTGGCTAAAGTAAGTATTCCAGAAAAAATTGATGGCATATCTTTTGTTCAAGCACTTAAAGGAAACTTTGAAATTCAAAATGATCATGACTTTCTTTATTGGAAATTTTCGAAAAAAGAGGCGATAAGAAAAGGAAAGTGGAAAGGAGTGATACCTGGCCAAGGTCAAAAAATGGAGCTTTATAATTTAGAGATAGATTTGGGTGAACAAACTAATTTAGCCTTGATGTATCCTGAAAAAATTAAAGAACTCAATGGTTTGATCCAAAAGGCTAAAAAATAATTTTTCCCATTTATTAATGTTCATTAAACTTCTAGCGCTTTTTTTACTTATACCAATTATTGAACTTTTTATAATGTTCAAAATTGGGAAAGTCATAGGACTAGAAATCACAATCCTGATCATTATTATTACCGCAATAATTGGAGCCAAGCTCACAAAAGTCCAAGGCGCCAAAGCCATAAAAAATGCTCAATCGGAAATAAAGAGTGGCAAATTACCCCACAAAGAGGTCATGGATGGGATAATGATCATCATCGCAGGTGCTTTCTTATTAACACCTGGGTTTGTCACTGACATTGTTGGTTTCTCTCTTTTGCTACCAGCACTGAGATCAAACTATCAGAAATTATTACTGGCCTTCATTAAGACGAAAATTCTTTTTGCTCACAGCCCAATAAACAAACAAAAGAAAGAAGGCAAAAGCAACGATGACCCAACTATCATTGAGGCTGAAATTATTAATGATGATTAGTTAAGCAATATTGGTAAATACTGACTGGACGTCATCATCATCCTCCACCTTATCAATAAGCGACTCGATATCCTCGATCTCTTGATCAGTCACCTCTATTGGAGAATTAGGTATTCGTTCTAATTTGGCCTTAACATTTTCAATACCTAATTCATCTACGGCTGCTGTAAGTGTGCCAAAGGCAGTAAATTCCCCCTCAAGATAGGCTGTCTTATCATTAATAGACAAGTCCTCTAAACCGTGGTCGATCAACCCTAGCTCAATTTCATCCATATCCATATCATCAGTAACTGGAAACTGAATGACTGTTTTTCTGGAGAACATGAATTCTAATGATCCAGTTTGCACCATTTCTCCACCGTTTTTATTGAGGATCATTTTTAAATTTGCAACTGTCCGGTTTGTATTATCAGTCGCTGTCTCAATGAACAGCAAAGAACCATGGGGGCCTTTGGCCTCATAATTCACCTCATTGAAATTGGCTTCATCACCACCAGTAGCACGTTTGATTGCCTTATCGATATTGTCCTTAGGCATATTCTCAGCCTTGGCATTACTTATGGCGGTTCTTAGCGCACTATTAGACTCTGGGTCGGGTCCACCGGCTTTTGCTGCTATAGTAATAGATCTTGCAAGCTTAGGAAAAACCTTCGACATTTTATCCCAACGTTTTTCTTTTGATGCACGGCGATACTCGAATGCTCTTCCCATAATTAATAAAAAATGCTCATATTTTTATTTAAAGCAAGCTAGCTTTTTAAATGAATAACGAAAAAATAAAATGATTTATAATATGTTTAATAAAAAAATGCTCCTTGGTGTCATGTGCTTTCTCCTTGCTGGTTCTGTAATTGGATTTGCAGGAATAAAACTCACCAGAGGAGGATATGAATCGCCAGAATACACTTCAAAAAAACATGCAGAAGGTTTTGAAATTCGACACTATTCAGGAATGACGATTGTGAGCACAAAAAAAGCTGACTCTAAATCAATCACAAAAGAAAGAGACTCAAGATTCATGCGCCTCTTTAAATATATAGACAAATCCAATGATAAATCTGAAAAAATCGCAATGACAACGCCCGTATTCATGGGAGTAGGAGGTAATGAAGGAGAAATGAGTTTTGTTATTCCAAAAGAAGTTGTAAATAAAGGTGCCCCTAGCCCTAACTCTGATAAACTTTATGTCTCCAAAATGAATCCGACGGTATTTGCAGCCATGCAGTTCAGAGGAAAATCTTCCAAAGAAGGAGCAGCAGCAAAAAAATTAATAGAAAAGGTCGAAACAGCAGGATTGAAAATTGCTAAAGATGCCAAACCAATATTTGCATACTATGACCCGCCGTGGATACCAATATTTTTAAGAAAAAACGAAGTCCTGATACAAATTAAAGACATCAAGAAATAATGCCTGAAGTACCAGACGATTCCTTGGATCCAATTGATAAACTCAGATCAATTGTTCAAATTTTAAGAGGACCAGAAGGTTGCCCATGGGACATAGAGCAGACACAAAAAAGTTTAATCCCAAATATTCTAGAAGAGGCTTACGAGGCAGCTGATGCGATTAGAACAGGGAACAAAGCAAACATATTAGAGGAGCTTGGCGATTTGCTATTGCAAGTCGTTATGCAAAGCGAAATCGCCTCGGAATCTCAAGAATTCTCCCTTGAAGATGTAGCAAATTCAATATCTGATAAACTCATAAGGAGGCACCCTCACGTCTTCGGAAATGATAAACTTGATGACACGAATTCAGTTTTACAACGATGGGAAGAGATTAAGAGAGCAGAAAAAAATGGTCAGGAAAAACATATACTCGATGGAGTTACTAATGGTTTGCCGTCTCTTATAAAAGCACACGAGATACAAAAGAAAGTCGAAAAGGTTGGTTTTGATTGGCCTGAAGCGAAAAGCGTTATTCCAAAAATAAGAGAGGAACTTGACGAAGTTGAGTCAGCTATTAGTGAAGGCGGCGCCAATAATGATAACGATAATTTAGCAGAAGAAATCGGAGACCTACTATTTGCAGTGACTAACCTTACAAGAAAAATAGGAATGGATTCAGAGTCGTTATTAGCTGCTGCGAATGAAAAATTCATTAGACGTTTTAATGAATTAGAAAACAATCTCGAAGAAAATGGTACGAATGTGATAGAGGCTAACATTGAACGAATGGAACAAGCTTGGGAAGAGGTGAAAAATAAAGAATCTTGATTTTTAAAAAAAAATCTTAAATTATTCATTCAATAATCAATGGATATATTATTACAGCAACTTTTCACTCTGGTAATGCTGTTGCTCTTACAGGCAGTGTTAGGGTTCGATAATCTTTTATATATTTCGATCGAATCAAAACGGGCACCAAAAGATAAACAAGCATATGTCAGAAAGCTCGGAATAGGTATCGCCGTTGGAGCCAGACTCGTCCTGCTTGTTCTTTTAACCAGTATTATATCAGCATTTACAAAGCCATTTCTAACATTCAAAAAAGAGGGCCTCATAGAAGGGAGCTTAAACCTTGAAAGTGTAATTGTTTTATTTGGCGGTATTTTTATTTTATACACGGCCGTCAAAGAGATATTTCACCTTATCGGAACTGATGACCTGCACGGCAATGCTGATTCTAAGAATACAAAATCAGCAGCATTAGTTATCAGCACTATTGTTTTGATGAATTTGGTTTTTTCATTTGATTCAATATTAAGTGCAATGGCTCTAGCCCAGCAACCCGTTCTGAATGAAATGGGACAACCGACCGGTGAAACAGAGTATGTCATGTGGGTCATGGCCACAGCCATTATAGTTAGTGGTATACTGATGATTGTCCTTGCTGATAAAGTTTCTGACTTTTTACAAAAGAACCGTCTCTATGAAATACTTGGATTATTTATTCTATTTATTGTTGGTGTAATGTTGATTTCTGAGGGCGCCCACAAGGCTCATCTGAAGTTTTTCGGCAACGAAATCACTCCTATGACAAAGACCACTTTTTATTTTGTCATCACAATTTTGGTATTGATCGACATAGTTCAAAGCAAATACCAAAAAAAACTGCTCGCTAAGAAACAAAAAGCTTCGGATTAGCTCGAAGTCTGATTGTTTTCTTTTTTCCAACAATCTAAAGCCTGAGCAGAACTGCCAATCATACCCGATTCATTACCAAAAAAAGCTGGTAAAATCTTTAGATCATTTGAAATAACATCCGAAACTTGGTTTTTGATTTTTTCAGTTAGTGGATCGAAAAGAAAGTGGCCCGCCTTGGCAACTCCCCCTCCAACAACAAATGCATCAGGGTTTAACAACCAAGCAGTGCTGGCTAAAGCAGAGGCCAACCAATCAGCAATCTGATCCCAAATCGCGATTGCCGCAGTATTCCCCTCTAAGGCTAAATCAGTAACCCGTTCTGGGGTCCAACCCCCATCAGGCATTTTCATATCGATAAATTCTTTTTCAGCAAGCTCACAAATTTGCTTGTTTCCCATATAACACTCTAATGCCCCTTTCAAACCATAGGTGTTTTCAGGACCCTGATAATCAATCGAAAAATTACCCAGTTCACCCGCTGCAAAATTACTCCCTCTATAGAGTTTTCCATCGATAATCAGCCCGCCTCCAATACCAGTTCCAAGAGTTAGAGCAACAACGTTTGAACACCCTCTCGCAGCTCCGTATCGATATTCGGCATAAGCCATACAATTAGCGTCATTGTCGACAAAGATGGGGATATTTAATTCTTTTTCTAAGATATCTTTCAATGCGACATCATTCCATCCTGGAACATTAGTTAACATGTGAATATGTCCATTATCAAAATCAACAAGACCAGGAACTCCACAACCAACAGCAACAACTTCATCCTCTTTCATAAATTGATTAACCGTCTTAACCATTTCAGATGTTAAAGAATCAACCGTCTTGAAATCGGAAGTGAGAAGGATTTTTGGCTCCTCTCTCTGGTCCGAAAGTAAATTTGAAAGAGAACTTATTTTGACTGAAGTCCCACCAAAATCAATACCAACTGCTGTCGGCTTGGATCTATTAACGGATGTCATATTAAAGGTTTAACTTAGCAATAATTCTTAGACCTTCTAAAGTTAACTTTTCATTCACTTCGATCATCTCCCCAATCCCTGAGGAAATCAATTTAGAATATCCACCAGTCGCTAATACTGGGACATCAGTTTCGCCCAACTCATCTATCAATGTTGCTAAGATTTCTTTCACAAGCCCCCTATAACCAATTACGGCTCCTGAGAGCATAGCTCCTTCAGTTGACTTACCAATAACAGATAGCGGTTCATTAAGAGTAATTTTTGGAAGTAACGCGGTATTGTCATGCATATAGTCTGTCATCGCGGCTAAACCAGGTGCAATCACCCCACCCACATAAGCCCTTTGTCTAGAAATAACGTCAAAGGTGAGAGCCGTTCCAAAGTCTACCACAATTACTGGTGCCCCTTTGAAATATATGGCACCAACCGTATTAGCTAATCGATCAGCACCGATACTTTTAGGATCAGGATAATCAATGGAACAATCCAATTCGAGCTGATTCGAAACCGTAAGGATTTTTTCGTTGGCGAAGCAACTCTCTATTATTTGGTTTTTTTTGGGTACAACTGATGAAAGAACAACACTCAATTCGTCATTCTCAATTTCCCAGGGCAATTGGTTAAAAGTATCCTCACATAGTTGCGCAGTAGGAATAGAAAAAACATCACCTAACAGCGAAGACTCAGAAGCAAGAATCATCTTTGTGTTGGAATTACTTATATCAATAAGCAGGAACTTTGTTTTATCAGCCATTCAGATTATAGGCTGAATTTAAACAGAAAAACCCAAAAGCAGAAATGTTATCTTGCCAAAAATACAGGAACGGTGAGATACTGAGTACCTCACCGCCCTGTCTCTGTTGAACCCCCTACTAACGGGTTCTGGGGAGACCCAGAACCCAAGGGAGATTTTTTTGATTTATCTCAAATTATGCTTCCACCGTTGCAACGGCAGGCTCAGGAGCTGCAGTTATTGTAGAACTCTGTGCATAAGCGGGTGCTCCATGCTCTTCAACATCGAGACCTTTAACTTCAGTTTCTTCATCAACTCTGACACCCATAACTCCTTTGAGAATCGTGAAAACGATTGCTGAGAATGCAAAGGCTGCACCTGAAACTATTAGACTACCAACAAATTGAGTCATAAAGTTTGCAGATCCAAAAATTGCTACGGCCCATGTTCCCCATAGTCCACATACTCCGTGAACTGAAATAGCGCCTACAGGATCGTCTATACCAAATTTATCAAAAGCAACGATTGAGAATACAACAATAACACCTGCAATTAATCCTACGATGATTGCACTCATGATGCTCATCGCGTCAGCTCCAGCGGTAATACCAACCAAACCAGCTAGTATTCCATTCAATGCCATTGAAAGGTCAGGCTTCTTAAGGAATAACCATGATATAATAATGGCACCAACTGCTCCACCAGCAGCGGCAAGTGCTGTTGTAACAAACACGTAAGAAACACCGTTTGCGTCACCACTTAGAACAGAACCACCATTGAAACCAAACCATCCGAGCCATAGTAAGAAAACACCTATTGTAGCCAATGGCATGTTACTTCCGAGAATAGGCTTCACCTCTCCGTCTTTTCCATACTTGCCTCTACGAGGCCCAAGTATAATAACACATGCGAGTGCAGCAAATCCTCCGAAAGCGTGTACAACAGTTGAACCTGCAAAGTCATAAAATCCAGCTCCTAAGAAACCTCCCTCGTCTGAAAGGAATCCACCACCCCAGTGCCATGATCCAACGACTGGATAAAGAAAACCAACCAATAGAACCGTGAAAATCATAAAACTGCTTAGCTTGACTCTCTCAGCTACGGCACCAGAAACGATTGTAGCAGCTGTTGCAGCAAACATGGCCTGGAAGATAAAATCAGTCCACCATGTGTAAGAGGCGTAAACTTCAGTCTGATTAGCAATCATTGCACCTTCAGCAACACCAGAAATTCCTCCCCAACTGAAAAAACCATTCTCGCCGTCAAATCCGGGATAGTGAGTATTAAATCCGAAGAAGTAATAAGTCAAAAGTCCCATTGCGATGATGAAAACATTTTTGAATAAAATATTCACCGTATTTTTGGACTGTGTTAGTCCGGACTCTAATGTTGCAAATCCTAAGTGCATAGCGAACACAAGAAATGCGGAAATTAACAACCAAAGGTTGTTAACCAGGAATGTCCCATAACCAGATGTTGATGGATAAACATCAGTTACAAAGGCCGCGTCTGCAGCTGGATCGAGATCAACCTCAGCCTCTATAAGTGACTGAGCCTCTGCAAACAGTGCATCAGCGTCACCTTCGAATTCACCCCCTTCGGCTACAGTTTTGACATAGGCATCCCATAGAGGTGTTTCTGGGGCCGCTGCGGCTTCTTCTGCAAATGCAGTACTTCCAAATGTGAGTGCTACCACAGCCATGATACTGAGGAACCTCCACAAGTTATTTAGTATTTTAGTTTTCATTTTAATTTTAGTTTTTTAGTTAGTGGGTTCTGTTTAAGACAAGTTTGTTAATGTTTTGTGTTGTTGTTTACGGAAATGATTCCGGTCTTAATTACTTAAGCAGGGCGCGTGCCAACTTTTGAAAAATGGTTTTAAAAAAAATTAAATGTTAACTTTCCCACGAAGATAATTCTCTAGATCTCAAAACATTATCAGATTGAAACATCGCTCTATAAAGTAATGGCCCCGAACCAATGAATTGATTCGGGGCCTATTAACCAACAAAATTTGTAATAAATATATGATAAAAACTTATATGAATGTGTAATGGGTTAAGATTAATATTGCTAAAATTCGTTCCATTCTCATCGAATTAGAACCCGACCGTAAGAGACAATCCGCTAAATATTGTGTCGTCTGTAGTATCCTCAAAATCATCAAGAGGAATCATTACACCGAGATATGGCGACAGTGATGCTGTGTCGGTTAAGGTAATGGGTATACCAACTGTAAATGTCAGTGCTGTCAGCGTGTCACCATCTGCATCACCAATGTTGGCCCCGACGTCAACTGCCATTGTATCAGTCAAATCAAAAGAAGTTGATGCACCAACCTCATAGTAGGCACTTTCTAAATCAATGTCATAATAGATACCAAGACTGAGATCGACAGGTCCAGCACTTGTGCCTAATCCAAGACCAAATTCAAGAGTGTTTCCACCATCGACAGGGTAATAATAGTAAGTTCCCCCAAGATCGACCGACATATCACCCAATGCAGTAGTAAGGCCAGCATAAATGTCTAACTCATCTCCACCACCACCGCCAGTGGGGTTGGCATACCAGACTCCAACACCTAGATCGAGACCATCTGACAATGTCGTAGAAACATTTACATCACTCCAGAGTAAATCTTCCCCTAAAAGGGTGCCTCTAAAAACATAATCGGTATCATAACCGACACTCACTTCAGCTCCAATTTCCTCAGCCGTTGATTGCTCACCAGCAAAAGCAGGGACTAGAGCCAATATTGTTGTACATCCCAATAATTTAAGGGTTTTTGCAATAATTTGACGTATTTTCATATAATAATTTATAGTTAGTAGTTATTTCTGCTCATGCAGATGAATTTTTTTATAAGCACCTTCTGTGCCAAAAAAACCTAAACAATTAATAAAAGTGAAGATTTAATAATGATTAAGCACGGGGGTGCGCTTTCTCATAAGTTTTCTTTATTCTTTCAATACTCACGTGAGTATATATCTGAGTTGTTGATAGACTCGAATGACCCAATAAATTTTGAACACTCCTCAAATCCGCTCCATTATCAAGAAGATGAGTAGCAAAACTATGCCTCAGCTTATGAGGACTCACACCAACGGGAAAGCCCGCAAGGTCAGTATATTTTTTTACAATATCAGAAACCGCTCGTGAAGTGATTTGCTTCATAGATTTACTGATAAAAAGAGGTCCCTCTTTTATTTTCGCCTGATAAAAGTATTTATTAAGAGCTTCAATCGCATGAGAACCAACAGGCACTATTCTCTCCTTAGAGCCTTTACCTTTAACTTTGATTGTTTCATTAAAAAAATCAAAATCATCAAATCGTAGTTTTGCTAATTCTGACAGTCGAATTCCTGTGCTATAAAATAATTCTAGAATTGCTGCATCTCGAGCAGCAGCCCACTTGGGAGCCTGCTTCGGCTGCTTAACATTTAACGGCAAACTAAGGAGCTCTTCTACCTGCTTTAAGGTTAAAACTAGAGGCAATGATCTATTGGCTTTCGGTAATTGAATATCCAATAAAGGGTTTAATTTGAGGCCTCGCCTTCGGGTTAAAAACTTAAAAAAACTTCTCAATGCAGAAAAATGTAACCTGATTGTTGATCGAGCCATTTCTAACTTCATGCATTCATAGAGGTATTCTCTAAAATCATCTGAAGTGCACGAAAACCAATCTTCAAAGTCATTAGAACTTTCTTTATATTTTTCCAGTGAATGTGTGTAATTCACAATGGTTCTGGGAGAAGCGTTCCTTTCGACCTCAAGAAATTTGAGAAAATCATCGATAAGACTGTCATCAAGCTTACCTGGTATGGTTTCTTTGCCTGTAACTTTCTCTGGCATCAAAAAAAACAATAACACACTTTAATCAAAGGGCTAGATCAGCAATGAAGATCTTGACCTTAGGAAATCGTTTGGAATGTTGTAGCGTGTCTGAATCTGGATTAACAAAAAGAATTATACCTTGCCTCGACGTAACAAACGGAAGAGTGGTCAAAGGGACTAAATTTTTGAATCTTCGTGATGCGGGGGATCCTGTTGAATGTGCAATAGCATATGATGCACAAGGGGCAGATGAGCTCGTTTTCTTGGATATTACTGCATCCTCTGATGAAAGAAAAACCATTGTCGACGTGGTTGAAAGAACCGCACAAGAATGTTTCATGCCTCTCACTGTTGGAGGTGGAATCAGAACCGTGGAGGATATGAGAGTAATGCTTCACGCCGGTGCAGATAAGGTTGGAGTAAATACTGCTGCAGTGAAGAACCCTGAAATTATATCTGAAGGCGCTAGGGCGTTTGGCTCTCAATGCATCGTTGTTGCCATTGATGCGAAAAAAAATCCTGAAAACGACTCATGGCAAGTGTATACCCACGGCGGACGCACCCCAATCGATCTGGATGCTGTTGATTGGGCAAAGAAAGTTGAAGCGCTCGGTGCCGGTGAAATTTTACTTACTAGTATGGACGCTGACGGTACCAAGGATGGGTACGATCTTAATTTGAATGCAGCAGTCAGTGAAGCCATTAATATACCAGTCATCGCAAGCGGAGGAGCCGGCAAGCTAGAACACATGGCTGACGTATTAAAAAAAGGAAAAGCTGACGCTGTTCTTGCTGCGAGTATTTTTCATTTTGGTGAATACACTGTTTCAGATGTTAAAAATTATTTGGCGTCAGAAGGTCTACCCGTGCGACCGGCATAAGTCCCTTTGTAGATAATCGTTATCAAAATAACATTAACGATAAGCCCCCAAATACCAGCATGAACACCAAAAGGTTTAGGGCTTGAGCTCATGGTAATATAAACCGCAGATAGCGTCCCAAAAAAAGCGCCAATAAAAACCGGATACGCTCCAATTTTTTTTATTTGCGTCCCAAGCATAACGGCGGGCGCAATCTGAGCTAAAACCTCTAACTTTATTTCTAAGAGTCTCCAGATGGTTTGATTTTGTAAATTAATCGTCAACACAACTACAACAACCATTATGACTATTGAAGTTATTTTCCCAACTCTAGTGAGAGTCACATTACTTGAATTTGGAAACCTTACTCGATAAATATCATTGGTAACCATGGATGAGATGGCCAATAAAGCTGAATCAATCGTCGACATGGTTGCCGCAATTACTGCAGCAACAAGAAGAGGCCCCATTATAGCCAGAGACGGCAATTCCTCGATTAACTTTCCAACCATGAATAAAGTTGTCCTATCAGATTCACTTCTTTCAAGTCCAGGAAAGATGGCAATTGCCATAATTCCAAGGAGCACCAAAAAGAAAGTGGTAACCAATGGCATAAAAGCCATTACCTGAAAAGAACGGCGTAACGTTTTTTCGTCTCTTGCTGCATATATTCGCTGAATTGCATGGGGGTACATTGATATGCCAAAGAAGAATAAGAGAGCCGAACTTAGCCAGGTGATTTTTTGAGTCATGTCAGGAGGATTCCAAATATCCGGCCTAGTTAATTCCAAGCCCTCCGAAACTCCCATCGGACCTCCAAGATGAAAAAAAAGTGCAAAGGCAATGAATCCAAGGCTCACCAAAAGAATCACTCCTTGTGTGACATCAGTCCATGCGACACTCCGCATACCTCCCAACGTCTCATAAA
>MDSZ01122201.1_pt1 | contig 17411 bp, 21 predicted proteins | sample 811201 | NCBI WGS metagenome assembly MDSZ01 (sample SAMN05326647, study PRJNA326480) | marine metagenome | isolation source: seawater | place: Indian Ocean: North | collected 2010
GTGATGCCGCAGCGAAGATCGTCTAACACCGTTGCAAGCTGATACGCCACAAAGCCATCGGCACGGCGAAGCACGACATCGCCACTCCCATAGGGATCGTGATTGGGCACGCGAAGTCGCCAACTGGGCAGACGCCCCTGCTGCCAACCCCAACCACGATCGCCTTGCCGGCAAGTCCCGGGATAGCGAGCCAAGCCCGCCAGATCACGCCGACTGCAGCGGCACGGAAACAGCAGTCCTTCTCGGCGCAACCACGACAGCCAGGAGTAGTACCAGCCGCGATGCTGGCTTTGCAAAATCACTGGGCCATCCCACTCCAAACCCAGCCAGCACAGGTCCTCTTGGATCGCCTTGATGGCCCCAGGCTTGGTTCGTGGTGTATCGAGATCATCGATTCGAAGACGCCAAATCCCTTGACGCCGTCGAACCTGCAAGAACGAGGCCAAGGCCGTCTGCAAATTGCCGAGATGCAGAGATCCCGTTGGCGATGGGGCAAAACGCCCACAGATCAATGCGTCGGATGCTGAGCGACGCGGTGCCAGGGAATCAAGCAAATGGGCCGGCAGACTCGGCGGAGGATGCATCACAAAAAAGGCGGTCCAACGGACCGCCTGTCGTCATCTCTAAGCGACGTCTAGGTCTCAGCCTTGGACCCGGTCCTTGAACATCTTGCCTGCTGTGAACGCAGGAACACGCTTGGCTGGAATGGCGATTTTTTCGCCGGTCTTGGGGTTCAGGCCCTGACGAGCTGAACGCTCACGGGGCTCGAAGGAACCAAAGCCAAGGATGGATACTTTTTTCCCTTCGACCACGGAATCAATGATGGTGTCGATCGCGGCATCCACAACCATGGAAACGTCGGTTTTGGTGAGCTCGGTGCGAGCTGCAACCAGATTGACCAGATCAGCTTTGTTCATTTGAGAGGAAGAGTGGGAGGCGGAGACGGCTCAAGCACGGCGTTGAAACCCGCCGCTGCCTTCCCCAAGCGCGCTAATCGTATGGACGTTGCCAGGGGCCTGCAAGCGAAACACCCCGTCCCGCAATGCTTTAGCTGACATCCATCACATGTTGCCAACCACTGAAGGGCACCAACCGCTCCCCTCGCAGGGCCCCCAAGGCACTACCAGAAGCCAGTTGTGGCAGTGCATCTGAAGGAATCCACGCCCGCAACCGTTCCAAACTGAGCAGTTGACGGGGCCAGTGGAATGTCCGGCCATGACGAACCGGTCCGAGTCGTCCAGGGGCCAGTGGAATCAGCAAACGCCCGCAAAACAACAGCTCTGCAGGGGCAGGGGCATACACAATCGAACTGCCAGGGGTCGGACCAGGCGTCCAAAGCAACTGCAGACCAGAGGCTGTTGTGGCGGACTCCGCAAAGGTCTGCAAGGGGGTGATGTTGGGCAGCAAGTAAGCCTCCTGCTCCTGAACCAAAACGGGCCAACCCAGGCGTTCCTGCACTCGCCGCAGCCGGCCGTGCCCCTCACGGCTGGTGATCAAAATTCTTGGCGAACGCCCTGCAGCCAGCGTTTCCAGAGCTGACAGCGTCGACTGAGTCAGCGGCGGGCAATCGATCAAGACCGGCTCCGGATCACAGTCCAACCACCAGGCACTTCCCCCCTGGCTATCGCGGTTGGGGGGAAACAACCAAAGATCTGGACGCAGCTGCTGGGGCGGACGACCGACATCCAGTGTTGTGGTCAAGGTCATGCCGTTCAACACCGCTGCAAACCACTAGTTTGAAGTCGCCAGGCCCCCGAGTCGTGCGTCGCATCCATCTCGGCTGCCCCTGGCCCCTGGGCAGCAGCGTCACTCCCAGAGGCGTGAATTTTTCTGTGGCAGCCCCTGCTGCCGATCGCCTGGAGCTTCTGCTGTTCACCGATGGCAGTGCTCGAACACCGGAGCAGGTGATCGAACTCGACAGACGGCGGCATCGCTCTGGCGATTACTGGCACGTGGAGGTGGAAAACCTCCAGGAAGGCTGCTGTTACGGCTATCGCGCCTTCGGCCCGCTTGCGCCGGGTGCCCATGGCTTTCGACCGGCCAAAGTTCTGCTCGACCCTGCCGCCCGCGCCATCAGCGGCTGGGATGTTTACGACCGTGTTTTGGCGACAGGTCCTTCCCCCAATGCCCATGCCTGTTTGAAATCCGTGGTCACCGAACGGGACCACTTCGACTTCCAACAGCACCCTCGCCCTCGCCATTCGTGGCAGCGCACGGTGATCTACGAGCTGCATGTCGGCAACTTCACCAACCGCAGTGACTCGGGGATTGCGGCCGATCAACGCGGAACGGTACTAGGGCTGATCGAGAAACTGCCTGCCCTCAAGGACCTAGGCATCACCACGATCGAACTGTTGCCGGTTTTCGCCTTTGATCCGGCTGATGCCCCACCAGGGCGTGACAACGTTTGGGGATACAGCCCATTGAGCTGGTTTACCCCGCACCCCGGCTATTGCAGCAGCACGGACCCCCTGCAAAGCCGCCACGACATCCGCCGGATGGTGGCCGCTTGCCATGACGCCGGCTTAGAGGTGTTGCTGGATGTGGTTTACAACCACACCAGCGAAGGCAACCGCCACGGCCCAACCCTGAGCTGGCGTGGCTTGGCAGATCGCAGCTACTACCACCAGAACAAAACAGGGGAATATCTCGACGTGAGCGGATGCGGCAACTCAATCGCCGCGAACCACCCCATCGGTCGTCAGCTCATTCTCGAATCGATGCGCTGCTGGGCGGTGGAACTCGGTGTTGATGGATTCCGCTTTGATCTCGGAATTGAAATGAGTCGAGGCGATCAACTCAAACCCCTCGATCAGCCACCGCTCTTCGAAGCCATCGAATCCGATCCCGAGTTGAGTGATCTCAAGTTGTTGAGTGAGCCCTGGGATTGCGGAGGCCTGTATCGCCTTGAAGACTTCCCCGCCCGTCGGATCGCAACCTGGAACGGTCATTTCCGCGACGGCGTGCGCCGATTCTGGAAAGGCGATGACCACAGCGCATGGACGATGGCGCAACGCTTCCACGGCAGTCCTGATCTGTACAGCGGCAAGCCTGTCAGCATCGGTAAGTCGGTGAACTTCATCACGGCCCACGATGGGTTCACCCTGGCGGATCTGGTGAGTTACAACCGCAAGCACAACCTGGCCAACGGCGAAAACAACCGAGACGGCGAGAACCACAACAACAGCTGGAACCATGGTGTGGAGGGCCCCAGCAGCGATCCAGCAGTCCAGCTGTTGCGCAAGCGCCAGCAACGCAACCTGCTGGCCACGCTGCTGTTAGCGCGCGGAGTACCCATGCTGTCGATGGGAGATGAAATCGGCCGCAGCCAAGGCGGCAACAACAACAGCTGGTGCCAGGACAGTCCGCTGGGCTGGATGCCTTGGAATCCAGATCTCTGCGACCTGGAGTTGAAAACATTCCTCCAGCGCCTGCTAACCCTGCGACAGGCCTTGCCCAACCTGATCAATCCTCTTTCGCCTCCTCGCCAGAAGCTCAAACGCCAGCCCCACGACCAAGGAGACCTTTGGCAGCAGTGGCACGGCGTTGAGCTCGGACAGCCCGACTGGGCGGCTTGGTCGCGCACCACAGCAACGAGCTTGCACATGGGAAGTCGCGGCGCCCTGCTCTGGATTGGCTTCAACGCCTACAAAGAGCCTCTGGACTTTGCCTTGCCCGTGCCGGCCTCACCCTGGATGCGCGTGGTCGATACCGCGATGGCCAGCCCTGATGACCTACCAGAAGAGCCCGAACCGTTTGAAGGCGTTGAGATCGAGCTCGACCATCACAGCATGGTGGTGTTGGTAGCTCGCGAAGTGGCCAATGGGCTGAAGTTTTAAGCGGGTGACGGGAATCGAACCCGTGTCATCAGCTTGGAAGGCTGAGGTCTTACCATTACACAACACCCGCACTGGTACATCAGAACTATCCCACTAGGTGGTGAGTTCTGCATCAGTACCCGATCATTATGACGGTCCGCCTGCCCCTTGCCCGCGCGTGACACCGTCTGCAGCATCTTCCGCCGGTTCGCGTCGCCGCTTGATGGTGGCCTACGGGCTTGGTGATGCCGGAACAGGCCTGGCCGCGACCCAGCTGGGCTTCTATTTATTCCCCTTTTTCACCTGTGCCGCCGGCCTGCCAGCGTTCATTGCTGGCTCCTTGCTCACGGTGATCAAGGTCTGGGACGCCCTGAACGACCCACTGATCGGCTGGCTGAGCGATCACACCCAAAGCCGCTGGGGTCCGCGTCTGCCATGGATTCTGAGCGCCGCACTGCCATTGGGTATCAGCCTGGCCGCGATGTGGTGGGTGCCGTCGGGCAATTTGCTGCAGCGCACGGCGTACTACGTGGTGATGGCGGTGTTGCTGATGACCGCGTACACCAGCGTGAATCTTCCCTATGCCGCCCTCTCAACAGAACTCACCACAGACACGGCAATCAGGACACGGCTGAATGCAGCTCGTTTTACCGGTTCGATCCTCGCTGGGCTCAGCGGACTGATCGTGGCTTCCGTCGTCCTGACGGACGGCGGCGGTGGCTACCTGGCCATGGGCCGAATCACAGGCACGATCGCCTCGGTGACCACCCTTCTTTGTTGCTGGGGTCTCGCCCCATACGCCAAGCAGGCGCAACGCCCTGTCCCATCAACGGAACGTCCACTTGAACAACTCAAGCGGGTGATGGCCAACCCGCGCTTTCGGCAAGTATTGGGGTTGTATCTGCTGCTGTGGTTTGGCTTGCAGTTGATGCAGGTGGTGGCCTTGATCTGGTTGGTGCAGGTGGTTCACGTTCCACCGTCGCTCTCAACCTGGATCCTGCTGCCATTTCAGATCGCAGCCCTGTTGGGACTTCAGCTCTGGAGCCTCTTGAGCAACCGAATCGGACGGATCACCACCCTGCGATGGGGCTCCGGGCTTTGGATCGTGGCCTGCCTGCTCTCGATGATCACTCCACCTGTACCCACTGATGCCGGAGCCATTCAGTTGTTACCGCTGGTGGGCTTAATCGCTTTGGTGGGGATCGGTGCCGCAACGGCTTACCTCATTCCTTGGTCACTCTTACCGGATGCGATCGACGCCGATCCCGGCAAACCCGCTGGGCTTTACACCGCCTGGATGGTGTTCGGTCAGAAGCTGATCATCGGCCTCACCATGTCGGTGTTTGGCAGCCTGCTGTCGTTCACCGGTTACATCTCAGCCACAGGCGGCAACTGCAGTGGTGCCCTGAGTTTTATTCAGCAACCCGATTCAGCGTTACTCGCCATTCGCCTTTGCATGGGCCTGCTTCCAGCACTGCTTGTGGTGCTCGGCCTTGCGGTGATGCGAGGCTGGCCCGACCGTGGTGCTCACCTGCAGGCTTCCGCCGGATGACAACTCCCCGCTGGCTGAAACGACTGGGCGCCAGCCTGCTAATCGGCGGACAAGCGCTCACAGCAACGCTGCGGGGGCGAATCAACCGCAGCGACCTCATCGATCAACTGATGGAGGCTGGCCCAGGCAGCCTGTTGATTGTGCTGATCATTGCGGTGGCTGCAGGATCGGTGTTCAACATTCAGGTCGCCGCCGAACTCACCCGCCAAGGAGCGGGCTCCACCGTTGGCGGCATCCTGGCCGTTGGCCTAGCCCGAGAGATTGCACCGCTGTTGACCGCTTGCCTCTTGGCCGGGAAGGTCGCCACCGCCTATGCCGCGCAGCTCGGCACGATGAAGGTGACCGAACAAATCGATGCGATCACGATGCTTCGCACCGATCCAGTGGATTACCTGGTGGTGCCAAGACTGATTGCCATGGTCGTGATGGCACCGGTGCACTGCCTGTTCTTTTTTCTGGTGGGCCTCTGGAGTGGCCAGATCACCAGCACCGCTCTCTACAACATTCCACCCGCCGTGTTCTGGACGTCGGTGCGCACCTGGATGAACATCGAGGACCTTCCTTCAATGCTGGTGAAGGCCCTGGTGTTTGGAGTATTGATCGCCTCCATTTCCTGCGGCTGGGGGCTCACCACAAAAGGTGGACCCAAGGAAGTGGGCACCAGCACAACCGGCGCTGTGGTGATGATTCTGATTACCGTTTCGATCATGGACGTCGTCCTGACCCAAGTTCTATTCGGCTGATGACGGGAACCCCCAAGAGCGTGATCCTCAGCGCTGACCCTCGCCTTCCATTGGTGGTGATGGCCCTTGGCGCGGCGCTGCTACCCCTGCCATGGCATCCCTGGCCAACACTGGTGGTGACCTTATTTGGCCTGTTCCTGCTGATTCAAAGCGTCAGCCTCAAACTGGAATTCGCCGACCAAGCCCTGGTGGTTTGGCAAAACGGCCGGGAACTTCGGCGCTTTCCCTACGACCAGTGGCTGGCCTGGAGGCTGTTCGCCAGCTGGCTACCTGGCCTGTTCTATTTCAGGGAGACCAAAAGCATTCACTTCCTGCCGATCCTGTTCAACCCGAAACAGCTGCGCGAACAACTGGAGCTGAAGGTCGGCAACCTGGAGGCCAAAGGCACGGTATAGGAGCAATCTCCACACGTAAATACCATGATTTCGTGCCTGAGTGGATTTTGGCTGCCTTGAGCTTGCTCTGGGCGCTCCGTCCGCTGGAATAGAGAAACGAGCAAGACCGCCGGCGAGTGCTGCCATGCCTGACGACACTGACCTGACAGCCGAACCGACCGAGACCACACCAGCTGTCGAGGATGCGACCTCAACAGAGCCATCGGCCTCCGATGCGCTGATCAACCTCGCCCTCAAAGACCTCCAGGCACAACGCGATGCCCTGGAGGCGGAGATCGCCGAGATGACCAGCCGCAAGCAGCAGCTCGAGGACGATCTCAGAACATCCTTTGCAGGCCAGTCGGATGCATTAGCTCGACGCGTCAAAGGCTTCCAGGACTATCTCGGAGGCGCCTTGCAGGACCTCGTGCAATCGGTCGAAAGCCTCGACCTTGTGGTGCAGCCGATGGTGGTGCAGCCCTCGCCCCTGGATGCCCAAGCCACCAACACCCCCAACGCACCCGAACGCGAAGACGCGGCTCCGCCGCCGGCACTCGCCGACACGTTTAAACCCGACGAAGACCTCATCCGCGCAGCCCTGGAGCGGTTTCTCAAACAACCGGATGTCTACGCCGATCCCTGGAATCTGCGTCGCAGCGTTGACGCACGGGACACCGCACTCCTGGAAGACTGGTTCTTCAACCAGGGCGGACGGGGCGCGCAGGCCAGTCGTGGCAGTCGCCCGCGCAACATCCTGGTGGGGGCAGCGCTGGTCGCCATTATTGGCGAGCTCTACGGCGATCAATTCCAGTGCCTCGTGCTGGCCGGCGGTCCAGAGCGGCTCGGCGAATGGCGCCGTGGCCTGCAGGATGCCCTCGGCCTTGGCCGGGAAGACTTCGGACCCAGCAGCGGAATCGTGCTGTTCGAACGCCCGGAAGCTTTGGTGGAACGGGCTGATCGACTCGAAGAGCGCGGTGAAGTTCCGCTGATCTTGATCGACGCCGCCGAACGCAGCGTGGACATTCCCGTGCTTCAGTTCCCCCTCTGGCTGGCCTTCGCGGCCGGACCGGGTGAACGCTTCGACGACGACGACCTGCTGTGATCCTCACCGCCCTGCTGATCCTGGCGATTGGCTATCTGCTGGGTGCCATGCCCAATGGCTACCTCGCCGGCCGCTGGCTCAAAGGCATCGACTTGCGCCAATGCGGCTCCGGCAGCACCGGCGCCACCAATGTGCTGCGCAACGTAGGCAAAGGCCCAGCCCTGGTGGTGTTCCTGCTCGATGTGGGCAAAGGCGCCTTGGCCGTGTTGTTGGCCAAGCAGGTGGGCCTCAACGACTGGTTGCAAGTGTTGACCGGGCTCGCGGCACTGGCAGGTCACATCTGGCCGGTGTGGCTGGGCTGGAAGGGCGGCAAAGCCGTCGCCACAGGCCTGGGCCTGTTTTTAGGCCTGGCCTGGTCCGTGGGCTTGGCCAGTTTGGGCATTTTTCTGGCTGTGATTTCGATCTTCCGGATCGTGTCGCTCTCCAGCGTGGCAGCGGCGATGGCCCTTCCAGTTCTGATGATGGCCACGGACCAAAACACAGCCTCAATCACTGTGTCTGTGGTGGCGATGTTGCTGGTGCTGTGGCGGCATCGCAGCAACATCGAACGGCTGATCGCCGGCACCGAACCCAAGATTGGCCAAAAGAGCTAAACCGGCTTAAACCCAGGAAGTCCGGCAAACCAAAGCTGTTAAACACCTCGTACGTCCAACCGCCATCGCGGTTATCGAAGGTGCGCTGGCCAAACAGATCGGCATAGATCGCCGGGAAATCGGCATCACTGCTCTCACCCATTGCCATCACCTCCACCTGCAACGCATCGCTTGGGGATTCACTGAGCCCCGCAATCGCATCGAGAGCCTTATTGAGCTGACGCTGCATCTGCTTCCACTGCTTTTGCCCATCCAAGTGCTGTTGCCTGTCATTGAATCGCCGTAGATCTGATCTGGAGTTTTCACATCAATAATCACCTTGCGATGTTGATCCCCTGATCTACCGAGCGCTGATCAAACGAGAATTGGCCGTAATCAACGACATAGCCGTATGTAATCAGATGAACCGTTCTGAAGGACATTGTGGACAACATCACGGCACCAAATGGATAGAGATCTTTGATCTTTGGCGAGCTTCAAGCTGCTTTCAACTCCCTCAACTGAGGGATTTAAGAGTCAGGCATCAACTCTGATGATCTACTTCCTTGGGTTGGTCCAAATCGGACATAAAAAGCCAACTAGTGTTGACGATTTAGCTGTTACCGCTAACAGAAACCTCTTCGACAAGAGCGACAGATTGTGAACCTCGCCAGTCGATTTATGCAAGTCAAAAAGATTTCATAGGCATCGCAAATTAATTCAAAACTCGTCAAACTAAGCCACACGATTCAATCTGCAGCATGGCAACCAGCCGCAACATCCCCCGTGTCTTGGGTTCCTTGCTGTTCAGCAGCTTGGGGCTCCTGACCATGGAATTGCTGCGGCCTGCCGCAACAAACGCTCAGAGCTGCACGATCGACCCCTTCGGCGGGGAGGTCTGCTTGCCGACACCAAGTCCCACACCAACGCCGACGCCGAGCCCTTCACCGACTCCGTCTCCACAGCCATCACCAGAACCTGACAAGCCCGACAAGCCAAAGCAACTGGTCATCATTCCGCCCTGCTTCGGGCCATGCACACAATTCCCCCCTGCGCCCCCCTACCGGCAATTCGAAGCGCTCGTCAAGGAAGAGATTGCACCAGAGCCCACGCCAATCCCAACGCCTGAGCCGAGCCCGGTCGAACCGATTCAACCGCTGTGGTTCAAAAGTGATGCCCTCGATGCCGCCGTGGCCGAGAGCTATCTCGAGCAGATGCTCGATCGCTACGAGATGGCCCAGCTCAAAGCAGCTGAGATCGACACCACGAGCGATGGCCTGATCATCACCGTGAATGGAGTGCGCTATCAGGAGGTAGTCGAACCCCATAGTCTGTTGTTCACCAACGAGGTGAATGAGCCCGGCGTGAATGTTTGGGTGCGTGGCTTTGGCGGTGGCAGCAGCAACGGAACCGCCGGCCATCGCTACGCCGACTTCGACAACGGCGGAGCACAGCTCGGCTTCGACATCCCCCTCAGCGATGAAACCCGCATTGGCCTGTTCGGCACCTACGCAGTGATGAACGGCCGTGATGGTTCCCGGGGCAGCTGGGATGCCGATGGTTGGGGTGGTGGTGGCTATGCCGAGTACTGGACACGCGACTTCTACTTACGCAGCATGGTCAGTGCCGGTGGTTACTCCGGAGACCACCGCCGCAAGATCAACGGTGCCACCGCCAAAGGGGACCGCAGCGGCAATTCCTGGACCGGCGTGCTCAACATCGGTGCACCGCTGCACAGCGGTGACTGGATCATCGAACCCCAAGCCCTCCTGAGTTACACCAACACCAGCCTCGACAAGTTCAGCGAACATGGCGCAGACAAGCGCAATCGCCTGCGCTTCCATGAAATGGAAGTCGACCAGGTGGGGAGTGAACTGTCGCTGAAGTTCGCCCATCCCATCCGCAGCGGTGACCGCTCCCTGTTTCTGCCGTCCCTGAGGGTGGGTTGGGCCGCTGACTGGGGCGTTAGTGGTGACCACCAAAAGGTGACCTATCTCGACTCCGGCAAGGGCAGACGTTGGGACGTCAATGGCAACGACGACCATGCCGCCCTGGTGGAACTGGGCCTCGACTACACCACCTTCAACATCAAGGACACCTCGATGGGCATCTACGCCCGTGGTGGAGCGCTGATCTGGGCTGGTGATCGAGGCACCAGCTGGCAGGTGCAAGGGGGTCTGAACTTCAAGTTCTGAGCTCCCCGCAGCAGTAGGCAAACGCAGCACTGGGATCGTCTGATTTGGTGATCGGCCGGCCGATCACCAGCTGGCTCGCCCCAGCAGCGATCGCTTCAGACGGGCCCATCACGCGGGCTTGATCTCCCACGGCAGCGCCTTTGGGGCGAATCCCCGGCGTGACCAACGCGAAAGGTTCGGGGTGCTGGGCCCGCAACGCCGCGGCCTCCAGCGGTGAACAAACGCAGCCGCCGATACCGGCAGTTGCCGACAACTGCGCCAACGCCGGCACCCGTTCAGCAATGCCCTGGGCAATGGAGAGTTCTCGCTGCAGCCGCTGCTCGTCCCAACTGGTGAGCACCGTGACCGCCAACAACGTGGGGGCCGGTAGACCAGCGCCAGCAGCACCGTCCCTCGCCGCAGCTTGCGCCACCTTCAGTGCTTCGCTACCGGCGCACGCATGCACGGTGATCAGCTCAGCTCCCAAGGCCGCTGCCCGCCGGCAAGCACCCGCCATCGTGGCGGGAATGTCGTGGAACTTGAGATCAAGGAACACGCGGAGCCCTTGCTCGCGGAACTGGGCCACGACCTGTGGGCCAGCCTGAACGAACAGCTCCAAGCCCACCTTCACCCAGCGCAGATCATCCACCTGTTTGGCGAAGGCCAAGGCCTGCTCTGGGGCCATGCCATCGAGGGCCACGATGATCCGATCGGCTGGATGAAGTGTCGTCATCAGGCCACGAGGCGCCGGAAGGTCTTCTTACCGAGCTGCAGCACCTTGCCCTCCAGCTCAGAGGGGGTGGCGAACTCTTGGTTGGGATCGGTGAGTTTCTCGCCTTCCAAGCGAGCAGCACCGCCCTTGATCTGCCGCCGAGCCTCACTGCTGCTGGCGCAGATCCCCACAGCACTCAACAGATAAAATGCCTTGGCCGGGAAGTTCACGTCAGCCAAGGAGGCCTCCGGCACATCAGCACCGGCATCACCGGTACCGCCCACCAAGGTGGCGGCATCGGCCTGGGCCTTCTCAGCAGCCTCAAAACCATGGCGGCTGGCAGTCACCGCCAAAGCCATCGCCTTTTGTTTGTCGCGGGGGTTGTCCGGTAGTGCCTGTTGATCGAGATCGGTCAACAGGGTCACGTAATCGTTGATCGCTGCATCACCGACCTTCTCGAGCTTGGAATACATCGACAGTGGGTCTTCCTCGAGCCCCACAACGTTGCCGAGGCTCTTGCTCATTTTCTGAACCCCATCGAGGCCCACCAAGATCGGCAACAGCAAACCGAACTGTTTGCCCTGGCCAAAATGGCGCTGCAGATCGCGACCCATCGCCACATTGAATTTCTGATCGGTGCCACCAAGTTCCACATCGGCATTCACTGCCACCGAGTCGTACCCCTGCAACAACGGGTACAAGAACTCGTGCAACGCAATCGGCGTTCCGCTGCCGTAGCGCTTGGAAAAATCGTCCTTGGCCAGCATTTGGCCAACGGTGCCGGTGCCGAGCAAACCAATCACCGCCGGCAGGTCCATCCCTTCAAGCCATTCGCTGTTGTAGCGAACCTCTAAACGTCCAGGAGTTTCGAAATCGAGCAGGGCCGTCTCCTTCGGCTGGTCCTGTCCCAACTGACGCAGGTAGGTGGAGGCGTTTGCAGCCACCTCATTTTTGGTGAGCTGCACCCGCGTCGCGCTCTTGCCCGTGGGATCACCAATGCGGGCGGTGAAGTCGCCAATGATCAGCACTGCCGTGTGGCCGGCATCCTGAAAGGCCCGCAATTTGCGAAAGAGGATGCTGTGGCCGAGGTGAATATTGCTGCCGGTGGGGTCGATGCCGAGCTTGACGCGCAGAGGCCGTCCGTCTTTGTCCGCCTGTGCGAGCCGTGCTGCGAGGGACTGATCGGCATCCTGGACATCCCCAGCCGGAAACAGATCTGCCATGCCACGCGCCAGCCACTGCGGCAGGGACGGGGAGGACTCCGGCATGGGGACGTTCTGATATGCGCAGAGGATCGTACGAGCCCTGCTCCAGCTCAGGTTCAGCCGGAGGGGGGCAACTCGATCTGAGCCTTCATCCGCTCAAGGGTGGAATTCATCTGCTCGAACATCTGCTCCGGCGTGATGCCGAACTGGCTGAGCTGGGTGCGCAACTGCTCAACGGTGAGCTTGGCCTGAAAATCCTCCGACAGCTCAAAGCGTTTCATGAACACGCGGTAGCGGCCCATCAAATCTTCCATGGTCTCGATGAACTTCTTCTTGCCCTCACGATCGAACTTGCCGTACTCACTGCCGAGCTGCATCAGCTGCTGGTAGTCGCTGAACAGGCGCTTGGCCTCGTCCTGGACGATCTCCGATTCGAAGAAGGCCATGGCATCGACAAACAGTTCTTGAGCAGAATTCTGCAGAGTTTCCGTGGTCCACGGCAGTGCGGTTTCACCCCATGCCCACGATGCAAAACGTGACTGCCCCTCTGTGCTGTGAATTTCACCGCTCAACTCACGGCCATGTGTGACGTGCATGGTCGAAGTCGACCCTGGATCACAGGGAGACGCACGGTGGTCGCCTCCGACGATCGGGTGTTGATCACCGGCCTGGTGCATTTCTTCGATGGCAGCGGTCCGCTGATCGGAGCAGCCACCACCGAAACCGAAGCACTGAGCTGCCTGAACCAAGGGGCGGCGGATCTGCTGGTGTGCAGTTATGAGCTCGATCAAGGAGGCGACGGGGCGTCATTGGTCGCGAAGGCCAAGGCGACCCACCCAAAGCTCAAGTGCCTGATGCTGATCCGCAGGCCACTTCTCAGCACAATCCAGGCGGCCATTGCCGCTGGCTGTGATGGTCTTTGCAGCCATGAACGGATTGGCAGCGGAGGGCTACTCAGCGTTCTGCAGGCGATGGACAGCGATGGCAGCCATCTCGATCCACTGATCACAGGGGTGCTGCAACACCACCACAACCACCGCTCAGGCCCGAGCCCATTGACGGATCGGCTCAGCATTCGTGAAGAGGACGTGCTCCATGGCCTCTGCCGAGGCCTGAGCAATGCGGAGATCGCCGACCAACTGCAACTCTCGGTCGACACGATTAAACATGTGGTGAGCAGCTTGTTGCGCAAGCTCGAGGCCCGAGACCGCACCCAAGCCGTGCTGATCGCTTTTCAACGTGATCTGGTCTCCCCGCCAGCGCCCATTCCCCGCTGGAAGAGCTGACGAGAAGACGCGATGGTGGAGTGATCCAGTGCCCAGGCCGAATGATTCGCCGCATCACCAGCAGCCAGATCAACACCGGACTTCTGTGTGGCCTCACAATCATCCTGATCGGACTGACCCAGCGCCCAGCGATCGCTCAGGACGAGCGCAGCACTGCGTTGGTGACGATCGCGGAAGCAAATGCTGAATGCCTGAGCACCGCAGGAGGAATGCCACAGGAGAAGGCCTCATCGATCGCAGATCGGTTTCTCGACGCCAAGGCCGTCGCTCCCGCCATGCGACAGGCAATCAGGAGCAGTCGCGACTTCGGGACCCTGAAGGCCGAGTACATCAAGCAGCAAGGCGGCTGCGACGAGCTGGTGAACGCATTGCGGAAGTGACGTGATCCTCAGGTCTCGTTAAGGTCAGCCCACTTCTGCTGTGCCAAATGCCTCGCAGCCACTGGTTGGATCCCCTGGCCAGGCGGGTGCTTGAGGCCACCGGTCAGATCCCTCGCAAGCCGACACCCTCTGAATTACGGCCATCGGTTGCAGTGCCAGAACCACCGAGTTGGACGATCGACGTCAACCGTGCCACGGAAACCGAATGGCAACAGCTCCCTGGTTGCAGCCAAGACATGGCAGTTCTCCTGGTAAGGCTCCAGCGTGGCGGCGTGCAATTCGCCTCAGCAGAGGATCTCATTCGCTTGCTGGAGCTGCCCTCCGATCTGGCCAGGCTCTGGCAACCCCACCTGATCTTCCACTGGTACGGGGATGCTCCACCTGAGCCTGAGACCATCTCGCTCGATCTCAACAATGCGGCACCAGCAGAGCTGCAATCACTGGATTGGCCCGAGCAACGACTGCAGGGCTTCTTGCGTGAACGGCGCTTGCAAAGCTTTCGGGATCTCGCCGACCTTCAAGAGCGCTTGGCCCTTCCAGCCGATGCCATTGAAGCCCTGATTGGGAGGGTTTGCTTCAAGGCACGGCGCCCCAGCCCGTCGTTACCCCCACGTCGGGGGTAGTCGTGCAGGGCAATCTCTTCAATGGCGAGCCCCTCTCTGCCACACCAACACCAGACCTTCCCCTTCAGCCACTGCAGTTGCGGGCCTGGCAACAGCGCATCCACGACCATCAGGCCGCCCTCTTCCGAGGCGATCGGCCAACCAACTCCCAGGGCGATCTGTTTGCCAATGCCTCTCAAGATCCAGCCACGGGTCTTGATCCGATGGCACTCACCCCTTTACCCCTCACCTTCTGGCGTTGGCCCGATAGTCCCCATCAAGGGCCTGCCATCTACTTAGTGCTCGATCGTCCCAGCGACCTGGATCAGCCGCTGCTGCTGTATGTCGGTGAAACGGGGGCTGCCGATCGGCGCTGGAAAGGTGACCACGACTGCAAGGCCTACCTCTCTGCCTATGGGGAAGCCTTGCAGCGCTGTGGCCTGCCACATCAACTCAGCATCCGCTTTTGCACCGATGCGCCCAGCGACACGCGGGCCCGACGCCGCATGGAACAACAGTTGATCCAGCGCTGGCAACCTCCGTTCAACAAGGAAACCCGTCAACGCTGGGCGACGCCCTTCACCGCAGACGTCTAAATCCAAAGGTCGTGACGGCTCTCGCTACGCTCAACCCTCAGACACGCAGCACCGATGCGGCTTTCCCTCTCCTCCGCTGATTTGCAGGCTTGGAACGGTGATGTGCTGGTGGTCGGCCTGCTTGAGGGTGATGCCGCTGGCACCATCACACAGCTAGAGCAGCGCTTCCCCGGCCTGAAGGCCGCCCTCGACGCCCAAGAGTTCAAGGGCAAAGCCAGCGAGCAAGTGGTGCTGACACCACTTGCAACGGCCCCCGCCAAAGTTGCCGTGTTGGGCATGGGCAAGGCCGAACAACTCGATCTCGATGGACTGCGGCTGGCGTCAGCCCGTGCTGCAAAAGCAGCCGTTGGACGCACTGGACGGCTGGGCTTGCTGTTGCCCTGGGACGGACTGGACCCTGCTGGAGCTGCCCGTAGCAGTGCTGAAGCGGTTCAACTCTCTCTTTACAAGGATCAACGCTTCCGCAAAGACACGGAGCCAAGGCGGGTGCCGGACGCGTTGGAGCTGATTGGTCTTCCCAGCAGCGCTGGCGCCGCTTTAGAGCCTGTGGCTGCCACGTGTGCCGGGGTTGAGCTAGCCCGTGAACTCGTGGCGGCACCACCCAACGTCGTCACGCCGTCGGCCCTCGCGGAAACTGCCGCTGAGCTAGCCCGCGACTATGGACTTGAGCTCACCGTGCTTGAACGTTCCGATTGCGAAGCGCGGGGAATGGGGGCTTACCTGGCCGTCAGCCAGGGTTCCGACCTTCCACCCAAATTCATCCATCTGATCTATCGCCCAGCTGGTCCTGTAACGCGGCGCTTGGCCCTCGTCGGCAAAGGCCTGACCTTCGATTCCGGCGGATACAACCTCAAGGTTGGTGCGGCTCAGATCGACATGATGAAGTTCGACATGGGGGGCAGCGCGTCCGTCTTCGGCGCCATGCGCGCCATTGCCGAACTGAAACCCGCCGGCGTGGAAGTTCACATGGTGGTGGCCTCCTGCGAAAACATGGTCAATGGTTCAGCGGTGCATCCCGGCGACATCGTCACAGCCGCCAATGGGACCACCATCGAGATCAACAACACCGACGCAGAGGGCCGACTCACCCTCGCGGATGCCCTGCTCTATGCCTGTGAGCAAAAGCCAGATGCAGTGGTCGACCTCGCCACCCTCACCGGTGCTTGCGTGATCGCCCTTGGCGACGAGATGGCTGGGTTCTGGAGCAACAACGAGGACCTCGCCTCTGCATTGGAGCATTCAGCGAAAGCCGGCGGTGAAGGGCTTTGGCGGATGCCCCTGCGGCAGTCCTACCGAGACGGTCTGAAATCCCTGCTGGCCGACATGAAGAACACCGGACCTCGAGCTGGAGGGTCCATTACGGCCGCTCTGTTCCTCAAAGAGTTCATCAGCGACGACACAGCCTGGGCGCACATCGACATCGCTGGTCCTGTTTGGAGCGACAAAGGGAAGGGGCTGAACCCCGCAGGAGCCACTGGTTATGGGGTTCGCACCCTGGTGAACTGGGTCTGCGACCAGGCCTCTTAAACGATGAGTAATTCACCTGTCCGTTGGTATCTCAAAGCCCAACTGGGCGTGCTCCTCCTCCCCGTTGGACTTTGCCTGTTCGGCGAAGCGGTCAGCCGTCGGGTGCTTCAGCTTCTTGGGAAAAATGCTGGGCCGTGGTTTTGGTACGGCACCCTCAGCTTGATCTGCATCAATGCCGGCATCGGCTTGATGATTGAAAGCGGCATGACCAAGGGATTCCCTGGTCGCAACAAGCGCTCAAAGGAGAATCCGCCCTCTTAGGACGCCACAGCGTGGAGAACTGATTCCTGCTTCGAAGGAGTTTCTAGGGCGTGGATCTGCCAACGGGCACGATCTGAACAAGACTTCAGTACGCGGTCCAAATCGTCCGACGCATGCTTTGGCGAAGGATAAGGACCAATGTGACGGGTACCAAGACCATCTCGAATGGTCAGCAAATACATACACCTCTCTCGTCGAACTTGATCATCGTAAGCAGGGTTTAACGGTGCCCGAAAAGCCGTAAAGCCGTATGTTCACTGAGAACTTTCTGAATACACTGTTGTAAGCGCTTAATCTTTTAAACAGATTATGGGCCAAATATTTAAGGTTTTAATTCGATTTAGGGCTGTGACCAGCCGGCATTGGTTCGCGCATTGTCGTCCCAAACAGCATCAAGGCGTCGGTCTCGACCACAGCTGAAGCGATAGAAGTTGTACTTGAGTTCGTTGTTTTCGGCGTAATTCTGGTGATAGCCCTCAGCAGGCCAGAAACGAGACCTTTCCCGCA
>MDSZ01075452.1_pt1 | contig 17408 bp, 21 predicted proteins | sample 811201 | NCBI WGS metagenome assembly MDSZ01 (sample SAMN05326647, study PRJNA326480) | marine metagenome | isolation source: seawater | place: Indian Ocean: North | collected 2010
ACAGGCGCAACAGGCGCAACGGGGGCGCAAGGCCCTGCCGGAGCCGACGGATCGGACGGAGCCACAGGAGCGACGGGGGCAACCGGACCTCAAGGCCCTGCCGGAAGTGATGGGGCTGATGGGGCTGATGGAGCAACGGGGGCGCAGGGACCACAGGGAGCAACAGGTCCGCAGGGTGCGACAGGTGCGACCGGAGCGCAGGGGCCTCAAGGAGCGACAGGACCGCAGGGGCCAACCGGAGCCGCAGGCGCAGATGGCGCAGATGGGGCTGACGGTGCAGACGGGGCTGATGGTGCGGCGGCAACGGTCGCCGTAGGAACGACAGCGACACTTCTCGCAGGAGCCAATGCAACGGTCGTCAATTCTGGAACTACTTCCGCCGCTGTTCTGGACTTCGGCATTCCTGCCGGTCCGCAGGGTCCGCAGGGTCCACAGGGGCCTCAAGGGCCGGCGGGAAGTGGACTCGGATTCGGTGATTTTCCACAGGTTGCACCTGTTCCTGCGAGCGACTTTTTCAGGGGCTATCAGGAGGATCAAACCGAAGTCGTCTTCCCAATGTCGTCATTCTTGACTGCGATCGCCGGATCTGGAATCTCGGTATCGTCAGGTCAATTGACTGCCTCCGGAGGTGGAGGTGGAGGCGGAGGGATTGCAGGAGGATTCTCAGCCCTGTTCGATGGAGGCAATCCGGACGGAGGCGCACCGCTTCAAAGCATTGGTGAGATCACCGACATCAAGGTTGGAGGCGTGAACTTCGACGGAGATGCCGGAATATGGATCATCGGAACTCTCGGAAGTATCATCCTCCAATGGGGGCAGGGTGGACGGTTCTCGTTTATGATTGCATGATTGACGGCGATAATTGAGATGCCGACAAAACGGCACATTCAGATTCGTCAGAAGGGAATGTTTTATCAATGGTTCAATCCCGCTGTGGTTTTCATGGGATGGAACCTACTCAGCAAAAGCGCACGAATGAATGAACAGGGACTCGTTGTCGAGATCGAGGAACATTGGTTGCATGATGATGGACGACTCGTCCGTCGCAACATCACAGCGGACTCAGAATTGACGACTGTTGTCGATTGCTGATTCGCCATCGTGATAAGGGTGGGAACAGTCTCCCCACTCATGTCGGACCGTTCACATACCGCCACGCAATCAATTGGCCGTGATCTCACCGGCAACGACACCGACAGATGGAACACGCCTGATGTGGTCTTCGACTACGCATCTGAGCGATGGGGTCCATTCGATCTTGATGCCGCCGCTGACGATCGCAACAGTCGATGTGAGAAGTTCATCAGCGAGGAAGAGGACGCTCTCAAGACCTCGTGGAAAGGAACGAATGTCTGGTGCAATCCTCCCTATGGGACGGCGATGCACAGATTCGTCGAGCAGGCATGGCGTCAAGTCGAACGAGGACATTGTGAGAGAGTGGTGATGCTACTCGCCTGTCGAACGGACACGAGGGTCTTCCATGACTACATCTTCCGATATGCGTCTGAGATTCACTTCGTCAAGGGACGGATTTACTTCCTGAGCGATGCAAAGCATGGAGTCGAACACCCTGCGAACTTCGCTTCCGTATTGGTCGTCTTTGAGAAGACCGATCAACCGCCGAAGGTGTCGGTCGGATTATGGCTCACGGATCGAGGCAGATCAGCGAAACCCTACGGTATCGACGCCAATACGCTCGACAGATTCTTCGATCGGGAGGCGATCTGAAATGGGATACGAAGTCAAAATAGGCGACTGCCTCGATGAACTCAGGAAATTACCTGACCGAATTGCGGACACCTGCATCACATCTCCACCATACTACGGCCTGCGAGACTACGGTGTCTCCGGTCAGATTGGACTTGAGCCGACACTCGACGAATACATCGAGAGCCTCGTTGAGATCTGCCGAGAAGTCAGGCGAGTTCTCAAGGACGACGGAACGCTGTGGCTGAACATCGGCGATTCCTACGCAGGATCAGGGAAGGGGCGCAATAGCGACGGTTCTCATTCAGCGGATGGAGATGGATCGAAGCAATCGACGAGTCGAGGCACGACTATCGGGACAGGGAGCAAATCAGGACACGACGGATTCAAGCCGAAGGATTTGATGATGGTTCCTGCTCGGTTGGCGATCGCACTTCAAGCCGACGGGTGGTATCTCCGACAGGACATCATCTGGGCGAAGCCGAACTGTATGCCTGAGCCGGTCAAGGACCGCATGGTGAAATCTCACGAATACATCTTCCTGCTCTCAAAGTCGAGGAACTACTACTTCGACTACGAGGCGATATTGGAGCCGATGACCTCGACACGCCTGCCGGGACCGGGAGGACGAGATCTCAAGAAGGCGTATGGAATGGGTGGAGGTTCTGAGGGACGATTCAAAATGAAGGAGCAGATGAAGAAGGGGAAGAATACCCGACGGAAGCGTTCAGTCTGGTGGGTCAGTCCCATCTCCTACTCAGGGGCGCACTTCGCAGTATTCCCACCTGAACTCATCGAGCCGTGTGTTCTCGCAGGATCACGGAAGGGCGGAATCGTTCTCGATCCGTTCGCCGGTTCTGGGACGACGCTCGGAGTGGCCGTCCGATCTGGAAGGTCAGCAATCGGAATCGAACTCAATACGGAGTATGCAGGCTTGATCGACGATCGTGTCGATGCAATCTGCGGGATGAAAGTGGGACGAGACGGGTCAGTCCCTCAGAAGCAGAAGTTCGACTCGTGGTTTGGAGATGAAGAGGAATGAAAGGGAAGAAGCGTGAATGTCCGGATATGCCGAAGGAGTTCTTTGGAGAAGTCCTCTCAGACTCAGCGAAGGTTCAGGAGATGCAGGGACGAGCGTCCTCAGTCGTCAGGAAGTGGACCGACGATGAAATCCAATGGATCAAGGACAGGATTGACGAGAACATCAACATCGAGTCCATCGCTGAGAAGTGTGGACGAACATCGACAGCGATTCGCATCAAGTTCAAGCGTCTGAAAAAGACGGGCAACGAATACAACGACAAACACCGAGAGGCCAAATATCAGATGAACTCACGCATGATGAAGGCAATCGAACCGGAGAGTGTCCTCGATGTGTTCGGAGGTCCGAAGTGCTACTATCGAGAACACACGACAGTTCCGAAGGTTGTCTCCAACGACTACGATGCTCGATTCGCCGCTGAACACGACTATCAGATGGACGCATTCCATCTCCTGACGACTCTCTATGCTGAGAATCCGAAGGTGCAGTTCGACCTCGTGGATCTGGACCCATACGGTTCAGCATACGAGTGCTTCGATCTCGCCGTCCGCATGGCGAAGAAGGGACTCGTCATCACATTGGGAGAACTCGGTCATCGTCGATGGCGTCGTCTGGACTTCGTTCGATACGCCTACGGAATCGAGAGTCTGGAAGATTTCACGATGGACCGCCTGATCCGTGAGATTCAGCGCATCGGTATCCGGCTCGATAAGTCGCTCGTGCCGATCGAAGCGATCGAGTTCAATCCCATGATTGGGAGGGTGGTCTTCCGTGTCGATCCGTTGGTGAAAACCGAACAATGGACGAAGAAGGCTGAACCGTTGCCGACATTGAAGACGGGCTTCGATGATTGGTTCAAATCCGATTGATTCATGTAGTGGACGCTCATCGTTCACAGCCCAACGGTGAGATCATGGTGGATGGCTACGCATACGACGGCTCAAGGTGTATCGACTGCAAACAGGAGATTAACCGACTCAACACCTCAGCCGGACGGAAGACCGACCAACGATGCGGGAAGTGCTATCTGAAACACAAAGCCCGTCTTCGTAAGGAGAGAGGGGAGTCCTGATTCAAATAGGTGGGATGAATCTCTCCAATCTATGACCGAGAACGACCCCGATTGGGACGGATGGAAGGAGAGCGAAGCACTTCGTCGAGAAGAGGAAGCGCACTATCAGGAACTCGCTGAGAGGTATCAGGAAGAACGACTGCAAATGGCGAAGCATCACATGACGATCGCTGAGAATCGCTCTCACGACGCTCAGGAGCCACAGGTGGAACTTATGCGTCAAACATCTGGAATCATCGCCTCGATTAGGGGGTTGATTGACGAACTTCCACGCTCGATCCTGACCGACTCCATCACCATGAAATTGAGGGCCGGATTGGTTGAAACCGATGAGTATTTTGAGGCCACGACGATCCTCATGGAAGAGCGTCTCGACAACATGAGCATCGAGGAATTGCAGAATCGACCGTAGGCATCTGAATACCCAAAACCTCAATACCCTCATAGAGAATGGGGAGGATTATGGAAGATGCTGATGATGAAATCGAAGCGTTGGTTCCGTCGAACTACGACGAGGCACTCGTGAGATTTGTTGCACATCAGATGATTAAGGGCAAATCTGAGAAGGAACTCAAGCGGATTCTGACTGAGAATAGCCTGTTTTCGTCTCGTGGGCCTCCCGCTGAGTGGAGATCTCTTATCCGGCAGGCGGCGATCGTTGCAGACGACATCAAGTGGATGGTCGTGGCGAAAGCCGAGATGGATGATGTCGAACATCAGCGACTCGATTCGTTCGCTCGGAGGAAGAGGGCGATGGCTCGTCTGGAAGCGGTCATCGAATCAGCCCATGATCAAGCGGACTCGGTGAGCAAATTGAATCAGGTGTCCTTCATGGTTGCAGGACTCATCAAGGCTCAGGAGTCAATGGATTCATTCACAGGTGCAAAGGAAGCCGCACCTCAAGTCGTCGTCAATGTTGGATACGACCCACTCGCTCAATTCCGAGAGGTCATTCAGAAGGAGATCGAGGTTGTCGATGTTGAGCCGTTGGAGGATGACGATGATGTCGAGTGAACGAAAGCCGAGCCGATGTCGATGGTTCAACGAATGGCTTGATCTCGCATTCGGTGTCGGAGATGACGCCGATTCTGACGATCGCACCCGGTCAGACTGCTGTGCTAATCGAGCCGAATAACCGATCTGATGTCCGATCTGGGCCGATCTGAGTCGATCTGAGCAGATCAAAAACCTAAACGATAGATCGGAAGCCTGCCGTTTTTTCGATCTATGGCCGATCTGAATCCGATCTGCGGTTTTTGATGGTCGATCTGTGGCCGATCTGAAAACCGATCTGGGGTGATCCGCTACGATCGAGCGACCGATCTGAAATCGCCATCAATCGACTTCGATACTGATCCTGTGCGATCGCCCCGATCGAACGAACTTATTTTGAAAAACGATAGATCGAGAGCCTGTCGATGTCGGCCATGTTTTCCGATCGAGAGCCGATCTGGAACTGATCCGAGATCCGATTGAACTCGATACGACTGCGATCGCTACGATCGAGCGACCGATCTGGAATATCGGGAATTAGCAGATTTTCAAAAAATGACGAAAAAATGGACTTTAGAAAACCGCTATACTGCGAGCCTGTTTTTTCGCTGTTTTCTCGGATCAGGCAGAATGACGAATATCGGCGTCAATACCGGCGTCGAACTTTTCGATCGGAGTCTGGGGCGGTGCAGATCTGGGGCTGATCTCAGCGAGTTCGGCGTGGATCCGATGTCGAACTTTTCGATCGGGGGAGGGGGCAGGAGTATTGAGAACCTAAACATTGATATACCGTCAGTTATGTGCTTTACATGGACGACTCCTATGGGGGGAGTCCGAGCCGCCGGCGATCGCCGTCATGCCTGCGGATCATCATTACTCAACCTCAAGTTCAGCAGTCAGGCCAAACCAGATCGACATTCGGATCGCATATTCGGATCATAGATGGTGGTTATCGCCGGCGATACCGATCGCCACGATCGAGCCGATCGAAAAAACCGATCGACCGGATCGGCGACAGGATCGATCTCAGGATCGACAGGATCGACCGCAGGATCGGGCAGGATCGATCCGAAGATCGACTTTTGGCCCGATCGCAAAAACGCATGACTGCGAGCCTATTGGATTCGATAGGCCCAGATCGAGATCAGGATCGACTCAGGATCGGGCAGGATCGGACCGGATCGGCGTCCAGATCGCACCGATCGACCACACCGATCGACACGATCGACCGAATCGAACTCGATTGATCTCGATGGATCTGACCGATCTGAATCTGCTAACCAGACGATCGCCGTCATCTCCATGATCACACACGCACACGCACACGAGAGAACATGAGCATTGAGGGGTCAAAAGTAGTCAGATGACCGACGCATTGATATACTACGGAGTCGAGGGAGTAGCATGGCCCGAACCACCGAAGCCCAAACCGAAGCCCGAACACCGACCGTCCTCGCACTTGACCGTGAGACAGGAACCCTCGTGGAACCTGTGAACGCCTTCTCCGTTGGAGCAGGCGCAGTCCTTGAGAAGTTCGCAAAGACCATCAAGGCAGACGACGCTGATGCTGTGAACGCATCCGGCGAGAAGATCGAGAAGAACCCAACAGACATGACCGTCATCGACAACCTGACCGGCGCATCCCGCCGAGTCGTTGGAGACGCTACTGTTGGCCTTGACTACGAACACGCAACATGGACTCAGATCTCCATGCCGAAGGGATTAGCCGCCTGCATCTCCATGCTTGGTGCGATCGCTCCACACGCAGAAGCCGCAGTCGTCCAGATGTTGAACACCGCCGCCGACAACGGTGGCGATTGGGATGCCGCATTTGAAGCAGTCGTCGGACACGCTCAGACCCCTGAGCAGAAGTCCCGAACTGATGCACAGATCAAGTCCCTTCGCCGTGAAGTCGTCAAGACCTCATCCGGTCGCCAACAGGTGTCCGGATTCACCGTCGAAGAGTGAGCCTGTCCTCAGCCTCCAACCGCCTCCGATTGGGCCGGCCCGATTCTGGGCCGGTCCTCTCAGGTCGATCCTGACCGGACGGAGCGATCGCCGATGCTCGCCATCTCGCCCCTGAACACAGGGGGGTATGATCATGCGTCGAGCGTGAGCGTTCGATTCTGTGGGGATTCCTGAGCCGATGATGAACATCGAGTCGAGTCGATCCGTGAAGTGGATCTGCACAGACCCCTCCCCCATCATTTTTCAGCACCATATTCGTTTTCAGATTCGTCCGAATATCGTCTCAAAATAGATGACTGCTCCGCACTATGTTTTTCAGGATTTCAATACTATACGACTATCAATTCAGGAATTAAACAAACAAAGGGGGTTATTGGGACACACACATGACGAGAGACAGAAGGTGTGTGTGCATGGAGAGGGGGTCTGATTTGAATCATTAGACTCCCTCCCCCGTAGGGGGAGGGAATTATCCCAATCAATTCAGGGGGGTTCGTTCCATTGATAAGGGTGGGAGTATTGAGACAGAATCATGGCGAAGCGTGATGCAACCCCAATCGAAGCCCAATACCCGACGATCGTGATTCAGTTCAGTTCTCCGCAGGGATTACCTCCGGACATGGAGATCACCGTTGGAGAATTAGCGATGTTCCTCGCTCAAGGAGTCAGCGCAATCAATCAACAATTCCATGTTCAGGCCGATCTGGCCTACGGATTGACCTCTCAGGCAGACGAGAACCTCAAGGCTCTCCAATCCACTCTTGAGACAAAGGATTGACCGGCATCCTCTTTGATGTGGGAGTCATCAGACTCTTCATGGGCGTCAAAGCACTTCCTGATCCTGACGATGTTCAGATACCGTCAGGAGAGCCAACCTACATCGTGATGTATTCCTGAGGGCTGTCCTCATACGAGGCGGCTCGCAGGTGTATCGAGAAGTTCGGACCTGACCGAGTGGAACTGTGGTTCGCAGACACGAACACGGAGGATCCTGACCTGTATCGGTTCAACGACGATGTTGAACGCCTGTTGGGGAAGACCATCCGTCGAATCGCCCAGATCGGAGATGACGGTGAAGAACTCGACATCTGGGGAGAGATGGAACGATGGAATGTGATTGCGAACTCGATGATTGATCAATGTTCATCCGGACTCAAGCGTCGTCCACTTCGTCAATTGCTTCGATCGGAGTTCGATCCAGACGAGGCTGTGGTCGTTATCGGATTCGATAACATCGAGGACTGCAACCGGATCAGGAATGCTCGACATCATCAGCGACCATACGCAACCTACTTCCCACTCCTTGAGGGTGAGACTCCATTCAAATCGAAAATCATCAAGGAACTGCGATCGCAGGGTGTCGAACCACCTCGACTTTACACGATGGGATTCAAACACAACAATTGCGGAGGATTCTGCGTGAAGGCAGGTCTGGGACAGATGGCTCACCTACTCAGGGAACTCCCCGAAGTCTATGCGTATCACGAGGAACGAGAGCAACGACTCAGGAATCGACTCATCGCTGATGGGAAGGGAGAGCATGGGATCTTCAAGCGACAGCGCAACGGGAAGAAGACCATCCTGACGCTCCGTATGATCCGTGAAGAGATCGAGTCAGGTCAGAAGACCTACGCCTACGAAGAGTTCGATGATTCCTTCTCCTGCTCCTGCTTTACGGATTGGTTCAAGGAGCCTGAAACGCCCTGAACCGTTATAATCCCCGACGGCGGAACAGGTGGGTATGGGCGTATTGCACACGAACTCCGTAGCCGCAACCACAACCTATGTCGTTGATACCGGCCCTCTCATGCTGATGAGCATTTACTGTGCTATCGGTGGGGGCGATGAAGGAACTATCGAGATCTTCAACGGATCAGCCACAGGAGACGCCGTTGCCGCCAACCTCCAATTCAAAGGACAGATCGGTGGAGCCGGAGCCGAGAATGTGCAGATGACTCTCGATGGAGTCCTACTTCCCGCAGGATGCGTCGTCAAATTGACTCTCGGTGGAACGGGGCCTGCAATCGCTACGATCGAAATCGAGTGATTTCAGACCTGTGGTTTGAAATATCCGATAAGTCAAGGGCGATAACCATGCGAACCACACCAATCCCCCTGCTACTTTGGAAGCGTGATCTCGACGACGGGAAAGTCGAGGTCGTAGTATCCACCGATGAAGACGACAGAATGCAACGAGAAGAAGCCGGTCTTCTGAGAGCCGATACCTTCGCTGAGGCGATCGAACTCTTCCGAGATGTGAGTCGTTCCATGTTCGGATCGACAGATGTCGAGTGCGTATCGACGCCAATTTTCATTCTGGGAGCAGAACTCGGAGTCAAATCGTGGGAGATCGACTACGACCCTCGACCATCTGAGGTCAATGGAGTCAGGCTCCATCTCGTCGAGAAGCCGAAGAATATCCCGTCAAAAGAGGATTGAGAACAGGAGTATTGATAAGTGCATACTTCGTGGGCCTTACATGGCCGGTGAAATCCGAACAGGTGTGGGCGCAACGGGCGTCCATGACTACATCAAGACCGAGTTCCTCTCTCAGGAAGTCGAAGCAGTCTGGAACTGCTCGATGGCGATCATCAAGGCCGGCGTGATTCCTCCATCCTGTTATCAGGTGAGCGAGGCGATCGTCGCAGTCCTCGCAGACTACGGCATCGAAGCCGAATGCGTCTGCCTCGATGTTTATGCGTGGAATAAGGACGCCGACACGCTCGGCGTGGATTCCAACACGAGGAATCAGAAGCGATACAACGATTGGAAGAAGTTCAGCACTCAGGATCGACCGCCGAAGGGGTGGAAGAAGCGTCAGTATTGGAGAGAACTCAGGGAACTTGACCCCTACACTCTCGGAGTATTTCACGGACAGACTGTGGATGGAGATGGGTATGACGGCCATGTTGCAGTCATCGTGCATGATCCGAAGTTCGGCGAGGATAAACCACTACTCATCGACGCCACATGGGGTCAATTCGACCGATCTGCGAAGGGAGTCCCATGTGCAGAAGGTCAAATCATTCCGCTTCACGCATTCTTCCCTCTTCCTGAAAATTGGAGTCGATACGGCCACTCGATCGTGGACGACACGACGCTCGATTATCCTGATGTGAAGTTCGCTCATCGAGAGTTCCCCGAAGGACACTCAGTTCTCGTTGCTCTCCTGCCGGATCACCCGCAGGTCTGGATGGATCGAAGTCCTCAGACACCCGCCAACATTCAATCAACCATCGAACGATTGAGGCACGAAACCACTCAGGTTCTTGAACACTTGAGGGAGTGAGAGGTTCATAAGGGTGGGAGAATCCCTGAATGTTCATGCCCCGCAAATCCCGCAGGAAACCAAAGTCGGCGAAAGCAATCCGGAAGGCTCCGGTCGTCGCCGATCCTCAACCAACGAAGAAGCAACGCAGTCCTCCACGCAGGCGCATCTCAAAGAAGGCGAAAGCATCGCTTGAACAGCAGGTCATGGACTGCCTCGCCGCATCTCATCCGAATCCACTCAGGAAGAAGGCCATCATCAAGCAGACCGGAATGAATCCTGAGTATTGGAACACCATTCAGGCATCCCTCGCTCAGGCGAACCGCATCGTCAATGTCGGTATGCAGAAGTCAGGCGCACGATGGGGAATCACAGATTCAGAACTTCCGAATGTTCGCGATCGCAGACGACCTCGCATCGTTCCTCAGAACATGAAGCGAGAAGTCGTGGTCGATACTGCCGAGAACACCGTCGATGAGGTCGCTGATCACACCAAATTGGACTTCCGGAAGACGGAAGACCGCAGTCGTGTTCACAACATCTCTCAGGCCGCACACTTCATCGCTGAGATCGAAGGCCCCTGTTGGGTATCATGGGACTCAAATGGTCGAACCTTGAGCCTCACACGCAACGACAAAGGCCAAATCCACCTTCACGACAAGGCACAGGATGGAGCCTGATGCCCGAACAGGAAGTCTGGGAACTCGATCTGACTGCATCGTCCTCTTCCATTGGGGAGAAGATCCAATCGCTGACGCTTCTGAACCCTCATCAGGTGTTCAGAATGATGCGTGATGGCGAGAACCTCATCATTGTCGCAATCGAGGGAGACACATGGACGAAGGCCGACGGCTAACCAACCCACTCTCGACAGATCATCTGCTCAAGGTTCAGGAGATTTACCGATCGCTCAGGCGAGAAGTCGAACATCTGAACGGTCTTCCCTCGTCGCTCACATGGCTTCGATGGCGATACCTCAAGTCAGGATCGGTCAGGACGATGGCGTCAGTCCACTTCGGACGACAGTTCACGCTCTCCCTGCACCGCATGGCGTTCGATTACGGTGATCCAATCCTACTCAAGGGCCTGATTCATCACGAACTCGTTCACATTGTCTGTGGATCTGCCGCCGGACATGGGCCACTCTTCCGATCGACTGAACAGGCGTGGATTGAGTTCGATACCTACTCGTATCACAAACGAAAGTTCGCTCGACAGATCGAGATTGCCGAGCGTGAGAATGGTCGGCTTCTTCGATACGAATGCCCGAACTGCAACATGGTGATCCTGAGAACTCGTCCGCTAAGGCCCGAATCAGCGTGTAAATCATGCGTAAAACGCTTCAACGACGGAATGTATTCAGAATCATATACATTGATAAAGGTGGGTGTCGTCCGACAGGATACAGGTGAACATGAAAATGCCCCGAAAGAAGACCGGACCCGGCAAACGCCAATTGAAGAAAATGACGAGAGAACGCATTCTGAGTGAATATCAGGCTCAGGGATTCGTGGTCGAAGAACAGACCGCAGGCTCCATCACCTATCAGGTTGTGAAGTTCCCAGACGAAGACAAACAGGTCGTTGCGGCAGTATATGGCTCGCTCAACCAATGTGCGTCGATCTGGATGAAGGAACCCGCATTCGCAATTGTTGGACCCACGCTTCCTGACGATGCAGTCGTGGAAGATGTTGATCCATTCCGTCGAGGATTCCAATGGGCCATCCACATCGAAGGCCCTGAGTCCACGCTGATTCCAAAGATCATTCAAGCCACCGTCGATGCAGGCCGAGATCGCCTGTCGAAGACGCTCAAGCGTCGTGAGGCGGACGCCCGACGCGATCGCGAGAGAGCCGACAGGTTGGCGAAGAAGGCCGCTTCCCGCCGTGATTGGAAGAAGGTCGTCTCAGGATCGGACGAAAAGTGAACGCTCAACAATTGAAGGTTCTCAAGAATTGAGAACCGGAGTATTCATAAGGGGGTTCTGCGTAGGATCATCATGGCCCGAACCATAACCGCCGCAAACGAAGCCCAAAATGACGACCTTAACGCATTGAGTAGTGCGATCGACGCAGGAACAGTCGTTCCTCGCTCCATCTCATTCGCTCAAGATCTCGTGCGAAAAGGCCAACAGAAGTCCCTCTCATCGAAGCAGATGTATTGGGTCCGCAAATTGGCCGAAGCACCTGCTGAGAAGCCTGCCTCAACCGGATCAGAAGCACCTGCATTCGACGGCAACGCACTCGCTCAAGTCGTCCCATACCTCCCTCAGAAGAACCAATCCTTCGCAAATGACCTCGCTCGTAAAGCGAAGTGGGGTCTGTCCGAGAAGCAGATGTTCTGGGCTGAGAAGTTCCTCAAGGAAGGAACCGAAGCCAAAGCAGAAGGCATGAAGACCATCGAAGAGCGCAGGATCGAGGCTGAGAAGCGTCGTCAAGAAGCAATCGCTCGCCGTGAAGCAGAACGCATCGCAACGACTCCTGTCTCCGATGCTGACGCTGACGCAGGTTGGGAACCTGTCCTCGCTCTTTTCGATGCAGGCGCACGAACCCTGACCCGAATGCAGATCCACCTGATGACTGACGAAGGCAACCGTGTTCTCGTCCGTTCCAACCGCAGGAAGGGCGAATCCAACGATGTTCTCTATGTTCACAACCACCACGCTGAGAAGAACGATCGCCGAGCGCACTTCGGCCACATCAACAAAGCGACTGCACTTTGGAACCACACTCCTGCAACCCCTGAGAGCATCAAGGAAGTCATGGAGCAATTCAAGGCTGACCCTGTGGGAACCGTCAGCGAGATGGGCCGCAAATCCGGCGTATGTTGCTTCTGCTCCCTTCCTTTGACTGACGAGCGTTCCACCGCACACGGCTACGGCCCTATCTGCGCTAAGAACTACTCCCTACAATGGGGAACCAAATCCGGACGCACCATCGAGCAGATGATTGCGAACGATGTTCGTGAAGTCATCATCGAGACTCGTGTCGATTCATTCGATGTAGTCGATAAGGAATCAGGCGAAGTCATCGCAACCTTCCAGAACCGCTACGAGGCTGAGGCATTCATCAAGGGTGAAGAGGACTTCTCCGAGATCACCTTTGAGATGCCTGAGTGAACCGACAGGCTCATCACGGATCGAACGCCTCCTGTCCTACATGGGGCAGGAGGCTCAGTCGAAATTGACTGCCGAGCAGGCACGAGAGATTGCCCTGTATCCTGACCGATGGGCGCAATACTTCCGAACGATCGACGGGAAGCCATTCCTGCTTCACGAGCGTCCGTATCTGACTGAGGTGTATCGCCACTTCGGAGCGACTCAGAAGTCGAACACAACGAAGATCATCGTCCTCAAGTGCAGTCGAAAGGTCGAGAAGACCGAGACGATCTGCAACCTCCTTCTCTATGGACTCCTGAACATTCCCTACTTCAACGCCGTCTATACGGCCCCACGACAGCCTCAAGTGAGCAGATTCGTGGAGGAACGGTTCAATGGGTCCATGATGTCGAGCATCAACAACGGATGCCTGATGAAGCAACGCATCAAGACGAGCGTGAGCCATCAGACATTCGATGTGGGAGCGAAGACCCTGAATCACTTCTATGCGTATTCCAATTGGGGAGATGCTCATGGGTTGCTCGGTATCGAGGGCGATCTCGTCTGCATCGACGAATATCAGGACTCCGATCCGGAAGTTCTGCCGATGATGCTTGAGATGATGAGCCAATCTGACTACAAGTGGGCGATCGTATCAGGGACGGCTCGTGAGCAGGGTTCTGCGTTCTGGTCCCTGTGGGATCAGTCCACGAAGGGAGAATGGGATGGAGAGAAGTGGGTGCATGAGGAATCTGAGACGCCGAACATCATCGGGTATCACATCACCCAATTGATGCACCCCGACATCAGCGACGAGGACATCGAGCAGAAGCGGAAGACCTACACTCCCCGCAGATTTGCGAACGAAGTTCTCGGTGAGTTCTTCGCTGGATCGACAAAACCACTCACCTTTGATCAGGCATTGGTCTGTATCGACGCCGATAGGGAGGTCGTGGACTCGATCGTGCCGCCTGATTCGACTGTGATGGGAATTGATTGGGGTCTGACGACGACCGTTGTGATCATGGACCCCAAATCGAAGTCGATACTGAACTGTCTCAAGATCGAGAGTCGATCGGATGACGATGATGAGGTTCAACGAATCAAGGATCTGATGCTCCGCTATAATTCAACGAAGGTCGTCTGTGATATTGGATACGGCGCACGACAGACGAGAGAACTCCAACGAGAGTTCGGGGATCGAGTCTGCTCCTGCTACTACTCATCGAGGCCGATGACTCCATACGAGTTCAAGAAGCGAGACAACAACAGGAACTTGATCTTCATGGCCGTCGTGGATCGGACGACCTACATCGAGAGAACACTTGAATCAATCAAGCAGGGAGAGTTCAGCCTGCCCTACGCAGACCGCAGTCTGGAATGGGTTCTCAAGGAATGGTGTTCAATCAATTCATCAGTCGAGAGCGACATGAGATCAAGCAGGCCAACCCGTTCTCAGACCTTGACGAAGTATGGTCGAGACGGAGACGACCACGCTCTCCACGCACTTCTCTATGCAACGATCGCCGCCGACATGGACGACGATGGCGGACTTCCGGAGATGCGGACCTTCGGGGCCTGAACACCTACGAAGTATTAGTATATCAATACTATGGTTCTCAATTCTCCAACCTCTCAAGTTCGCTATCGTGATAAACCACCTCGTTGAACGGGACACTCATGGAACTCAGCATTGAATTGGCCCTCGTTCTCATCGGTATCCTCTCCGCCGCAGGTCTGTGGGGATGGAAGAAGTATCAGAAGTGGTCTGCCGACGGTAAGATCACTCTCGATGAAGTCCTCGCCGACGGACATGAAATCATCGACAAGATCGAGGAAGTCAAGGAAGACATCGAAGACGCAATCGACGGCGATAAGACGGAGTGAATCTGAATGAGTCGATCGGGGGATTCACAGCGTAGGCCATCCAGATCGTTCAACGATCGGATGATGATGCTCGTTGGAGTTCCTGTCGTTCTTTGTTGGATGGGCTTCGCCTGTATCGTTATCTGGTTCGGTCTGCACGACGACAAAGTGCTGAATAACATCGACGGATACACCACACTCATCGCAATCATCGGAGGCCCTGCCCTGCTTATCCTGACTTCCATCCTTGAACTGTGGAAGTCCGAGCAAAATCAAGAGATCACATCAATGCCTGAGCATTGGACGGCACGACAGAAGGAGCAGGAGACTGCATCACTTCATGCTCGTGTGATGGCCGAGAAGGAAGCAGAACACGAACGCCTCCTATCAGCAGAACGACAGAAGGTCGAACTCGGACTCATGGGTTCAGGTGGAGATAATGACGAATCCGAATGACCCTCACTTCCAATGGACTCAAGCGATCCATCGAGATCTGGTTAATCTGAGAGACAACCATCTCGCTCACATTCAGGAAGACCTGACTACATTGAAGTCAGACATGAAGGAAGTCCGCCGAGATGTGGACGATCTGAAAGAGGTCAAGGATCAGGTTCAACGATTGGTGGGGCGCATCTCATTCAGACTCCTGTTGGCGATCGTAGCCACCATCGGAACGGTGTTCGGATTGCCCGTTGCGATGGAGGGTATGTGATGACCGAAGAGGTCGATCTTGACGCATTGAAGGAGAAGGCGAAAGTCCTCGCTGAGGCGACAGGACGCACCGAAGCCGATGTTCTCGCAGACCTACTCGACGACGGGGTGTTGAACGAGTCCAATAAGGCAGGATCCGACGGTGATCTCATCAGCGAACTCAAGCGAGCCGCTGAACTCATCGGCACAGTTCAACAGGTGAATAAACAGGTATCTCAGAACTCCGTCCTGAATGGCGGTCAAAATAAGACCGATGTGAAAATCGAGACAACGCTTGAGGGCGACATCGTGGATCGAGCAATCGAGTCTGCACAGCGGAAGGCAGATGCAATCAAAAAATTGGCCGCAACAATCGTTCCGGTTCTGCTTCTATTCGGTGGAGGTGGAACTCTTGAGGCGATGGGCGTCATCGACATTTTCGGATCGGACGACGATTCCGATCGAGATCACGACTATCATATCGAAGTCGATATTTGGGGATGCACCGATCCAGAAGCAACGAACTTCGACGAATGGGCGAACATCGACGACGGATCCTGCTACTACGATGATCCCGACGACGGATGCGGAGTCGTCTATTCGTATTCGGACCCATATCTCCGATTCAGGGATGGGTCGTCGAATAATCTGGAAGTGGTCTGGGAATTGGAACACGATAAGTCCGGAGACGATTGCACCGTTGAGATTGAGTTCATGCTCTCCCTATACTATGAGGGTCAATATCAGGGAAGTGCGGAATATCACGAGATGCCGAGAACTCACATTCCATCTCATCCTGTGGAGAGGATTCTCCAACACGATATAATGACCGATCTGGGCGACGGCAATTGGAGCGTCGAGGCTCGATGGAAGTATGCGAATGGGAACGAGGATGGTTGTTGCATTATGACGAACACGATCGAGGTTGGTGAGCCTGATGATTCCTCAGATGGAACCTGCACACCCTTCTTCTATTCAGTCAATGCGATTCGTGAGGTTGATGGCTACAACAACACGATAATCATCGGATCATTCGATGTCGATTGGGACGGGAACGACTGTTCTGAATACGAGGCTGAGATCAAGGTGGAGATGGAACCCCACACCTGCGATGAGGATCGAGAATGGATTCATTACGACGAACTGATTTACCTGACGAAGGGTCAGGATGGAGACATTGAGGAAATCGAATGGAATATGACGGCGACCGAATCGTATTGGTCGTGCGTCGATGTTCTATTCAGGATCGTAGTCGAACCCAACGACTATGAGACTCGTTGGGTGGAGGACATCTGATGCCGGAACGGGTTGTCGTATGTCCTTCATGTGGATACACGAAGGTCAGCCGATCGCCACGCCCAAAATGCGGGAAGGCGGACTGCGACAGGTATCGAGGGAATATGCGTCCGGTCGAGGGCCGATAACGGCAATCTCAAAGGTATTAAACCCGCATCCGACAGTCGATGAGCATGGCGGAGCGTGAGCGTCGTTCAATCCTTGACCGCTTTCGTCGATCTCGTCGTGCCTCGACTGAGGACATGGCGAAGGTGGGAGAATTACTCGGAGGCTCAGGGGATTCCCAGAACATTCCCCTCGATTGGGACATCAAGACGCTCGCCTCAATGAGTAAGATCGGTCAGGCCACAGGGAAGCGTGGCGGTGTCGCAAAGGATTCATCACCATCAGTTCCCTACACGATGCTTCG
>MDSZ01126161.1_pt1 | contig 17406 bp, 19 predicted proteins | sample 811201 | NCBI WGS metagenome assembly MDSZ01 (sample SAMN05326647, study PRJNA326480) | marine metagenome | isolation source: seawater | place: Indian Ocean: North | collected 2010
AATTTCCGCAATATTTGAAGCAATCGTTCCCAATATTGTCATTTCATAAGAATTATCAGGTAAATAACTATTACATAAGCGGTCGTTCGAACATTCAATAAACTTATTGTTTATTAATATTGAGCATACGTTTGCTGTTTGTGTTTCAATAAACTTTTCAGTATAATACAAATCTTGTTTTTGTTTATCTATTTTTTCAAGCAACTCTTTGTCTTTATTCATAACTTGACAATCCTTTTCTACATCTTTGTATTCCATTTTAATACGGGACAACTCTTTCAATGCTTTTTTGCGAGCATTGCTGGATCCGTTTCGGGATTTATCTTCTTGTTCTAGATACATTGTACAAATGGAATCCGGAGTGTTCTTATGAATGACCTTGGTTTTTAGTTCGTTTTCGGTGTCCTCTATTTCTTTTTGTTGAGAACGAATCGACTTCTGAATTTCATTATAAATCATACTTTTTTCGGAAAATTTATGAAAGTTAGTGATTTGACCATTTTTCAACAAATTCAAAATCAAATTATAAGAAATATAATACTTAGATACTAAAGTCTGCGGAACACCCCCAAGTATTTTTTTATATTCATATTGAGAAGGACAAGAATACAAATTGTTACAATGTACAACATATCCTAATTTATCTATACCTCGTCTTCCTGCACGACCAGCCATTTGTGTATATTCATGTGCATGCAAATACCGTTCCCCTCGACCATCGTATTTTGTCATATTCATGAATACGGCAGTTTTGATAGGACAATCTAAACCAATGGCAAATGACTCCGTTGCAAACAACATTTTTATGTATTTTTTTGAAATCATTAGTTCAACAATTTCACGTAAGATCGGAATCATACCTGAGTGATGAATGCCAATCCCTTTTTCTAGAAGAGATACCAAATGATTGTATTCAGGCAAATCCAAATATTCTTGAAAATTGGGTAATTTGCGTACAATTTGTTCACATTCGCGTCGAACAGTGTATGCAACTTTACTATCAAATTCTAATAGCGGAACTGTAATATCATTTGCACAAGATTCCACGGCTTTTCTTGAAAAGATAAACACAATGGCTGGAAGCATTTCATGATTTCGTAGATGGGTAGCCAACTGATTAAGGACATGTTTACGTTTCATATATTGGTGGTTATTATTATAGTATTTTTCTATTTTGTTAATCATTTTGTAATTATTTTCATGGAAGTTTCCTTTGGCGTCTTGCAAAAGTAATATTTTATTTGTGTTATCTTTGATTTCCTTTTGAATTACCTTATCGCGTATATGTTTAAATACGGATTCAGTATGTGTCATAAACGAATAATGTGTCAAAGGTACGACGCGGTGATTAGTAGATGCCAAATATACTTGTTTGCCTCCTTCTTCAACCATGCCTTTTTCACACCATTTGGCAAAACCCTCCGGATTATCGATTGTAGCAGAAAGCATCACCATTTGAACATGAGGCGGTAACATCAAGATAGTCTTTTCCCATACTTGACCACGGTCTGCGTCATTAATGTAATGTACCTCGTCAAAAACAACACAAGCAAGATCATTTTGTATATCGATATCGAATTGCAATCCAACATCACTGTTATCAGAATTTAAAGACGTAAACAAATAATTCATTAATATTTCTGTGGTCATAATCAATACATCTGCATCAGGATTGGTTTTAATATCTCCTGTAAATAGTCCGAAAGAAATTTCTGGAAATTTTTGTGTAAAATCGTGGAATTTTTGATTAGAAAGTGCTTTGATCGGACTGGTGTATATTAGTTTTTTACCTTGTTTGGCAAAATGCTGAATAGCAAACTCTGCTGGAAGAGTTTTACCAGAACCAGTATGAGCAGTAACTAATACATGTTGTTTTTCTAAAATACCCTGAATTGCATATTTCTGAAAATCACTCAATGGAAAGGAATACTGTTCAAAGTCAGTATTAAAAGAAGAATCTTGAGGATAAGGTTGGTTGCAAATGACGACCATGTTAAATAATATAAATAATTATTCTTATATTATTTACTTTCAATTTTTGAGTTGATAATGACTTGTACCTGTAAAAAAATCAAAACCTAGAAAAATAGTGCAATAATTTTGCATAGCATTCATGTGATGATGTGTATGATGTTCGTGAATGAAAGTACGATATATTTCGGGATAAGGAACTTGCATACAACCTGGTAATTCATCATGTTCATGAAAAAGACGATGACCATGATTATGCATACCAACGCCTATACAAGTGCCAACAAAATGAAAAAGCAGAATAAAGGGTACGTAATCAATATTTATAAATGCCGTAATCAAAAGAACAGGTATAATGGAAATAAATGCTATGAGTAACATATCTAAATAGGTAAACCCTAAACCTTGTCCATGTTTATCCATTGTTTTATCGTATTCTAAATGATGTAATTTATGTAGTCTCCTCCATTCTGGTAAAGGGGAATCATCAGCATGGAGTATATATTTATGAACTATCCAATCGATACAAGACATGTAAATATACCAAATAATGAAAAATAAGGTAAAAGAAAGAAACATGTTTATTTATATTTATGGAATATAAAAAAACGGAAATATTTACTTTTTAATGTAAAAAGCATCACCCCAACCGTATTGTTCGTATACCTGTGTTGCAAGTCTTTCGAAACCAAATTGCTTTAAATATTCGTCAATTTGTCCAATTTCATCACACCCTTGATAGACTTGTTCAGTGTTTACTTCTGTATAGATGTAATCTACATGTTGTAAATGTTTCTCCATAGATTTTAAAGCGCGCAATTCAACACCTTGAATATCGAGATTTACAAAATTAATTTTTTCAATAGGGATTTGATTATCTTCAATTAATTTATCTAAGCGAGTAGTTTTTAAAGTTTCCTGATAAACAACTTTTACATGAGGATGATTACGTGCATGACTACCAAATGGTAAAATAGAAGAACTTTGACCGTTATTGGTAATATTAAATTCTACCTCTTTATCATTTTCATCATAAACAACGCATTGATAAATATTTAATTTATCTCCTATACGTTGTTTATTTTGTTTGATTTTTATATTCATAGCTTCTACCCAATAAGTGTTTTCGGTAGGTACTCCACATGAGTTATATGCAGGTAGTTCTTCACAATCGTGTGCTCCAATATGTAAGATTCCAGTAACTTTTAGATTGAATTTTTGAACTAGTTGAGGATAAGGAATAAGCATTTATATATTTAATAATATTTGTTATTTAAGTTTTTTATTATCATTGTTATTTTTGGAATGTTTATTTTTTAATATTATATTCATATCTTCAAAAATTCCTCTTTCAATACATATTTGATGCATTTGACAACCTTTTACGGGAAAACAATGATGACATTCTTCTTTATTACAATCTTCTAAAACACAATAATTTATATTATTGTCCATATATATAAAAATATATTATTAATATCTTTATATGATAATTTTAATAACTGGTTGTTGTGGTTTTATAGGAGGTCATTTGGCAGAAAAGTGTTTACAAAATAATTTTTCAGTAATAGGAATTGATGATCTAAACAAGTTTGTATATGAAAAATATAATACGCAAAAGATATATACAAAACAAACATTAGAAAAGTATAATAATTTTAAATTTATTCATAACAGTATTGAGAAAGTAGATAATTTAATAGCAACGCATCTCCCTGATATAATTGTACATTTGGCTGCTCATGCAAATGTTCGAAAATCAATGCATGATACAGAAAAATATTTTCAAAATAATGTTATAACAACAAATTATTTATTAGAACAAATTAGTAAACTAAAAAAAAAGCCATTGTTTATATATGCATCATCAAGTAGTGTTTATGGTAAGAATAAAAATGTACCATTTAGTGAAAATGATGAGTTAAATAATATTACTAGCATTTACGCATTAACAAAAAAAATGAAAGAAGAGTTAGTAGATTATTACTGTAAAAATGATAATATAAAGGCAATAGGTTTACGTTTTTTTACAGTATATGGACCACGAGGACGTCCAGATATGGCAGTTTTTCAGTTCTTAAATAAAATTCATAATAATGAGGAAATAACAATGTATGGAGATGGATCAATGGAAAGAGATTTTACATACATAGATGATATTGTCAATGGTATAATGAAGTGTTTTGAACTAGATATGACAAATGAGAAACATATCACATTTAATTTGGGTAATAATAAACCGATTAAATTAAAGGAATTTATTAGTCTATGTGGTAAAGTTGTTGGAAAAAATCCAAATATTATTATTAAAGATATACCAAAAGGAGATGTTCCTATTACATATGCAAATACTGATAAAGCGAATAATATATTAGGCTTCTCACCAAATTATGATTTTTATACAGGTTTACAGAATACATATGAATGGATAAAAATATTTTACTACAATAAAATATAAAGATAATAAAGAAACAATATTATAAATGCATAAAATTTATACTATTGAAGGCGCAAGTCATTCAATGCATGAAAATCAAAAATACTTAACAGATATATCATATAGACCAAATTTTCAAGAAGAATTGAATGAATTTAAAAATTTAATTATTGATCTTGAAAAAAAAAAAACAAGGTGCTTCCTTTGTTCATTTTGGTGATGGTGATTATTTCTTTCTTAAAAAAATACCTAATGGAAGTGCAATGCCTGGAAAAAGAGCATTATCTATAGGCTACAATAATTTTGATATAACTCCATTTAAAGAAGGATGGAAAAAAGCAGACTATCACTGTGTTGAAGTATTTGAAAAAGACAATATGAATAGATTACAAGAATTATATCCAGGACAAAAAACTTTACCAACAGAATTTTTATATGGTTTACTCATGAATAAATGGTTTCTAAAAATGTTCAAAGGAAAAATTGGTTTACTTGGTGCAGGTAATAAATTAGAATTAATTAAAGAACTGATGAAGCATAAAGAATACCAAGAATATTTAGGTTTAACGGAATTCAACGATTATATACATATTCCTCAAAAATACGCATGTGATAATCTAGATAATACAATTAGAATAGTTAAAGAACAACTAGAGAATTCAAACCCAGACACGTTTATATATCTATATGGAGTAGGTCATGTTAAATCCGGTTTAATACATCACTTACCAAAGATTAAAAACGCAATTTATTTGGATGTAGGTGCAGGAATTGATGCCTTAGCAGGGTTGGTTCATTCACAAAGACCATTTGCCGCAAGTTGGATAAATCATAGGTTAAAAGATTATAATTATAATAATATTGATTTATTACAATACGATAAGAATACCGATAAATCTTTAAAATATATTTAAATATAAAAGAGTATTGATTTATAATTATATTATGATATCTTTGGTATTATTTGATTTTGATGGGACGTTTACAGATGGAACTGTATGTTTTAATGAAAATATAATTATTAAAAAATATAATGTAATTGATGGAATGGGTATAAAATTATTAAAGGAACAAAATATTAAAGTAGGTATAATTACTGGATTTAAAGAAAATAATTCATTTAAAGAAATATGTAAACATTTAAATGTTGATTATTATTACGAAAATGTTAGTAATAAAGTAAATATTTTAAATAAATTAAAAAATGAATTAAGTATTAATGATAGTAATATTGCATATATTGGAGATGATATTAATGATTTTGATATTTTAAGTTTGATTAAAATAAAAGGGTGTGTATCTACTGCTAACTGTAAATTAAAAAATATATGCAATTTTATTACTAAAAATAAACCAGGTTATGGGGCGGTTAGAGAGTTTTGTGAATATATTATAAAATATAATAGTAAATTTGAAAAAATAGTTTGTTTTATTCCAGCAAGAATGACATCTTCAAGATTATATGGAAAGCCATTATTAAAATTTGGAAAAAAAACGATGATTCAAACGTTGTATGAAAAAGTAAAAACAATTGAAGAAATAGATAAAATAATTATCTTAACTGATTCTAAAGAAATAAAAGATCATGTTAATTCATTTGATGCAGAATGTGTTATAGTTAATGAATATTGCAACAGTGGAACACACCGTATATTAAATTATTTGAAAAATTATTCGAATGACTACGAATATATTTTAAACATACAAGGAGATGAACCATTTATAAATATTGATAATGTAAAACAATGTATAAATACTTATTATAAATATAAAAATAATAAAAATATTAAGTGTTTTTGTTTGCATGGTGAATACAAAAAGGATGATATACACCATGAAAAATTTGTAAAATGTATAATTAATAAAAACAATAATATTGTTTATATGTCTCGTAAAAATGTACCATCTAATTTTATAAATATAGGATCCGCATTTATAATTGAAACAGATTATTTGAAAAATTATTTTACAAATTCGATATCTATTCTTCAAGAAAAAGAAGATATAGAATGGAATAATATAATTGATAACGGTTTTGAAATTTATTCTACTTTAATTAAAGATTTTGAAAGAAGTGTTGATACAGAAGATGATTATAATTATTTATTAAAAAAATATAACATTAAAAATAATATAGAAATATTAGATTGCACAATACGTGACGGAGGATTTGTAAATGGATGGCAATATAGTTATGAATATGTAAAAAACCTAATGATTAATTCTAATAATTGTAATTTGAAATTTTTTGAAATCGGATATATTTTAAATGAAGAATTTGTAAAAGAAGGAATGGGTCCTTGGAGAAATGTTCAAGAAGATTTAATAGAAAAATTAAAAAAGGAAACAAATTTAAAGGCAAAAATATCAGTAATGATAGATATTTGGAGATATGATTTTGATAAATTACCTAACAAAAATAATAGTTCAATAGATTTAATCCGTTTATGTGTTTATCCAAAAGATTTGATAAAATATATAGATATATACAAAAAAATTCATTTATCTGGTTATTTAATAAGTATAAATATTATTGCTGCATCACATTTAAGTGATAGTGATTATGATAATATTAAAACATTAGTAGACAATTATTCTATTTATTTCCAATATCTGTATTTAGCAGATAGTTTTGGTGGTTTAGAACCATACAATACTGAAAAAATAATTAAAAAAATTAAAAATATAATTGGTGTAAAAAATATTTTATTAGGATTCCATGCACATAATAATGGAGGAATAGCATTATCTAATACTTTGAAAGCAATAGAAAATGGGATTGATATTATAGATGGAACTTATAATGGAGATGGTAGAGGGGGCGGGAATTTAGTATTGGAAGATTTTTTATTATATAATTACTTTTATAAAGATTATAATTTAAATATAGAACAATTGTTAATCTTTCTAACAAATTATTATAATAATGATAAATATAAAATTAAATATTTGAAAGAACTAATATGTGGTTATTTAAACATACATCCTTATAGATTAAGAGATTTTAATGATAATAATAATAATTTATATAATATTTATAAAAAACTATCATTACTTAATAATATTGAAAAACAAACTTATTAAAAATAATTTGTAATTATATATTAATATGATTAAAAATACAGATACAATAATAATTTATGGAGGAGGCACATCGTTAAAAGATATTAGTTCTGAAGAATATGAAATATTTAAAGATGTTGATTCTATTGCTGTAAATTTATTTATCAAGACAGAAATACATTTAACACATTATATACTAGGAGAAGGATTACTTTATTTATTACATAGAATAAGAATTGAAAATAATGAAAATGATAGAAAAAATCTTTTAAAAGAATATAATGAATATATAAATTTATTAAATGAAAAATATGTAAACACGCAAATAATCTTTATAATTAACTATTCTAATATGAGTTTTTTAAATGAATATGTCGATATTATAAAAAAAGATTTAACTAATCAAAATATAAAGTATATGAATTGCGATAATGAAGGAAATGATACAGTTGATTATATAAGAAATAATAAATTATATCATAAAGGTTGTGGTATTAATTGTTGTATAAGTTATGCTTATAGAATGGGTTATAAAAATGTAATATTTATAGGAGTAGATCTATATGATTCTAAATATGCATATAATTCAATTAACATTAAATTATTAAATAAAAATGAATTAGAAGTGCATTCAACAAAAAATGAAATATTTAAATATATTTCAACTTTAAAAAATAAGATAAATTTAAGTACATATAATCCAAAATCACTACTTAGTGAAATTATACCTATTTATAAAAAGAATTAAAACGTATTAAAACAGATTTTTTATTACAACATGATTTTATATTGTCAACGTATCTTTTAAAATTATTAGTATTTTTCAAATATTCTATATGACAGGTTTTACATAAACCAAATATTAGGTCCTCATTTTTCAAATATTTTAAATTTATTAATTCTTCTATGTATTCATATTTTAATCCTAGTACATTTACTTTATTTGAAACACCTCTACTTCCAGTTAATGCGGTTTCATTTGCAAAATTTAAAATAGGTTTATATTTTTCATATTTTATTATATTGCTCTCAGTATTATCATTTAAATTTATTCCTGGACAAGAACTGGAGTGAATAGCAATATAACCATCATTTATAGCATTATGTGAATTTACTAATTCAAACTCCCAAGGTGTTATATTATTTTTCAATTGTTTTAATAAATATTTTGTTTGCCATAATACTGGTTGACCATTTATTTTATAATCGTTTTTATGTCGTTCCCATAAGTTAAAATTATGATTTTGATATATTATTTTAAACTTATTATGCATATCGTTAGTATAAATAGTGTTGCCTATATTACACAGTCCATAATGTTTGTTTATTTTCATAATTTCTAATGTTTTTTCTAACATGTTCTGATTCAAATAATTAATAGGTAATTCATCGTCCATCGCAAATATAATGTATTCATCTGTAATATTCTTTAAATAATTAAATATATACATTGACCATAGATTAACAGATTCTTGACGATCTGCTAATTTAATAAAAGTTACATTTTCGTATTCAGTTAAATCGTCAGGTTTGATAAACCCTAATATGTATATATCAAATAAATTATTTGTAAATTTGTTCCATAAATAGATTGTTGTGTTTAAAATATGACTTGTTTTATTACAAGTTGAAATAAATACTTTCATATAATATTTTAAAATTTATATATTTAAATGATAAAATATATAAATTATATAATATGACAAAGTACGTTGTTATATGGAGACCATTACCATCAAAAGGAGGATTAGGTAGTCAACTATTATCTAAAATTACTGCTTTATCATATGCAGATAAATATAATTATGAATATTTACATGTTAGATGGGATAACCAAATTCATAGAATAGGACATAATTATTATGATGATAATTTATTTGAAGAAAATATCGAGAACTATTTTAATTTAGGCTTTAATAAAGTTTTATATTGTGATGTAAGTAATAATATACAAAAGGAAAATATAATAGTTAAAAATAAATTTAATGAGGTTACTGATAACCCAAATATATTTTTGACAGAAGATTTTATTAAGAATTTACAAAATAATTTTTATGCAAATCATAACCGTTATATTAAAAATAATAATAAAAATATTGTCAACATACATATTCGTAGAGGTGATGCGTGTTTAATTGGAAAATATCATAAAAACAACAATTATTTTTTCCATCCAGATCATGGTATAATTAATAATGATAATTGTATATTATCAGAATCATGTATCGAGCGAGGAGATGGCCATGAAGGAAGGATTATATCAAACGAATACTACATTAATATTATGAACAAAATAATTAAATTATATAGTAACGTTGAATTTAATATAATATCTCAAGGAAAAATAGATGACTTTCAAGATATTAATAAATCTTTTCCAGATTTTAAAATAAATTTTTATTTAGATGAAGATATATTAAAAACTTTTGAAAGATTATATAAATGTGATATTCTTGTTTTAGGTAAGAGTGCATTGTCTTATTGTGCAGGTTTATATTGTGAACATATTGTAATTACAAATTGTATAGTATATAATTGGTGGGGAGATAAAGTTCCAAATTTACCTAATTGGATTACTATTTAATTCTTATCAATTTAATTGCACAATTTTCATGATGATTACCATCGTTATAATTAATACCTGGTTTTCCGTTCATACCTATCCATTCTAATTTAAATGAGTTTTTGTTTTCTATCATAAATTCGTTAATAGCTTTTAATTCACCATTTTCATAACCTGGATAATTAAATAATTCATCAAATAAAATAATACAACTATCTTTAAAATATGGTATTAAAGCATTTAATACATATTTACATGAACTATATAAATCACTATCAATATGAACAAAAGAAACAGTATTCATCTTAATATCTTTTAAAAATGGTAATAATGTATCTTGAAATAATCCTTTTATAAGTTGAACATTTTTATTAACCTTTGGTAATTTTCCGTTTGCACTTATTGCTCCTTTAGGAAAATATTCTCTCCAAAATTCAGGTAAACCTTCAAAACTATCAAACCCATATATTATATTATCTGTAAAATTAGAAAAATAATTAATAGTTTTTCCTGAATACACACCAAATTCCATCCAAATACCATCATCTTTTTCTAAATATTTTTCTTTCTCAAATAAATAACTTCGTAAATCTGATTTAATATCAGGTATAGTTTGTAAATTTAAAATTAGTTTATTATTCATAATAATAATATTAGGTTCTATTATAATAATGTCATTAATACGCGATATTATTAATTTAAAGAATAATATAGAAATTAATAATTGTAAAATAGTTAATATAGATATAGGTTTATCACACAACGCACCCTTTTCTAAAAGATGGAAAGAGTGCCTAAAAAATGATATATTTATTATAGGGATAGAACCCAATACAAAAGCCTTAAATTCATTAAATCAAAAAGAATATATTAAAAACAATGCTAATTATCTATTGATTCATGGAGCTGTAGATGATGTTAAAAATATTTGTGATAAAGACTTTTATATGACAACAAATGATGTGGGTACATCTTCATTATATAAACCAATATTTGAACCAAAAAAAGGTAAGAATTATATAAAACATACAGAACAAATAACCAAAGTTAATTGTTTTCCATTATATTTACTATTAGAGAGATTTCCATGGGAAAAAAAAGAATATATTGATTATTTAAAAGTTGACGCTCAAGGATCAGATTTAAACATTATAAAATCTTGTAAGAGTTATTTAGATAGAATTGTATACATTACATTAGAGGATGATGGTGATCAATATGAAGGTTCTGAGTATAATAATGTGGATAATATTACAAAGTATATGAATGAAAATAATTTTGTTAGAATAGAGCATCCAAATACAAATGATCCAACTTTTTTAAATAAAAAATATACAAAAAAAATGAATGAAACATTTGTTTTACAATTACCTTATGAATGGTGCAATAAACCATTTAATGGAATAAAATATGCAAGAATATGGAAAGAAGAAGATGGTGGAAATTATAAGAATCGTCCTCATCCTGAATGTGGTGGATCGATGAGTCCTATTCGTTAATAATATATTCTTGTAAATTCATATCTTTTTCTGAAATTACTGGTGTTTCGATTTTCCAATCAATTTTTAATGACTTTGATAAAGGATGAAAACCTTTTTCGCTATCTTTATTATATAATGCGTCAGTTTTATATGATACTATAGTATTGTCTTCATATATTGCATATCCGTGAGCATATCCATGAGGAATATATAATAATGTTGGATTATCAGATGATAATTCAAATTCAAATATTTTTCCGCTTCTGATGTCTACTAAAACATCTTTAATTTTTCCATTTAAAACAAGTAATAATTTGGCTTGACTATATTCTCCTGTTTGATAATGAAACCCTCTAATTACATTTTTATTAGATACGCAAGTATTTTCTTGTTTTATTTCAAATTTAATATTTTCTAGTAATTCATATTTAAAAGATTCGAAAAAACTTCCACGATGATCATTATATTTTTTTAATGGAATTATTTTTGGCTCCATTTAAAAATAATATAAAAAATCCATTTATATTATTTTAATTATTTGATAAAATTATATTATAATTTGGCCTTATATAATTTTTTATATTAGAAACATTGATCTTATTTTCAAATTTAATAAATGCCCAATTTAAATCATTATTATAATCTTTAAAATCTATTATTTCTATTAATTTTATAAAATTACAATTGTTTAATAATTTAATATTATTTTTACTAATATGTAATATAGCATAAGATGATATATTTGACATAACTTCTAATAATTGTTTAAATGCGCTTTCATCAAATACGTGAGTTAAATGAAAATTGGTTATAACATCATAGGTTAAGTTTGTTTTATGAAGTTGATTTAAGTCCAACGTAAATAAACAATCAATGTCAAATTGTTGTTTAAATAAATCTTTATCCTTATCCAAAATCATTAAATCAGACCCAAAACAATTAATATCATTTTTTCTTGCTAAATAAACAAAATGTCCAGACGCAGTAGCAATATCTAAACAACTATTTAATTTATATTTTTTAATAGTTTCAATAATTTTCATAAAAGGTATGTATCTTGTATTGCGGTAATAATCGTTAAAAGAGTTATTTACGATATCAATACCTTTGTCATTTAATTCAATAGAATGACCTGTTGCTAGCATTTTAATATATTATACATATATTAATTTTTATATATTTTAATTAAAAAATTCTTTTACCCAATAAATTATATAATCTATATCTTCATTTGACATATTCAATTGACAAGGTAAAGTAATCATCTTTAACCATTCTTTATCAGCTACAGGAAAATCTGATTCGTCTCTAAATTGCGTAAATAAATGCAATGGTCGATAATGAACAGATGTATGTATATTTTTATCTTTCAAATAATCGATTAGTTTATCTCTATATTTTACATCTACTTTTATTACATAATGTTGTACTGTATATGAAAATTGTGGAATTTGAATTTCACTCATTTCAGAAAATGATTCATTATATTTTTTTTGTATATACTGTCTTCTATTCAAATTATCTTCTAGCTTATTCATTTGCGATAATCCTAACGCTGCAGTTAAATCAATCATGTAGTATTTATAACCTAATATATCTATATCATACTGCCACTTATAAACAGAGTTTGAACCAGGATTATCTTTTTGTTTTGTAACTCTATCATATGTTGATTCAATACCAAACCAATATAATTTTTTAATTTTTTCCATAATTTCTTTACTATTTGTTGTGATCATTCCACCATCACCAGTAGGCATACTTTTTACTGCTTGAAAAGACCATACAGAAATATCTCCTTTTGATCCAGCACCTGGTGTGTAACATGCATGAGCACAATCTTCTATTATTAACCCGTTATAATATTTTCGAATTTCATCAATTGGTGCTAATATTCCAGCCAAATTTACTGCTATAACAGCTTTGGTTTTTGCAGTAATTTTTTTTTTAACATCATTAGGACAAATATTCATATTAGTTTTATCTACATCTGCTAACACATTTTTGCAATTATTCCACATAGGAACAGCACATGTTGTTGCGAATGAGATTGTCGGACTAATAACCTCTGCATTAGATATATCGTATGCTTTCAATATTAAATCTAAACCATGAGTATTACTTGTTACTGCTATAGCATATTTTGTTCCAACCATTTTTGCAAATCTTTCTTCAAATTCTTTCACTTTCGGACCATTTATCCACCATCCACTTTTAATTACATCTCCAACCATCTTTGCATCTTCTTCATCACCTTTTGGACATAACACTGGAATAGTGTCTTTTCTAATTTTCATTATATATATTTAGTTAAAATGTTATTTAAATATATTTTTAATTACATTATAAATGGACAAAAATTTAATTTTCTGTTCTGCGGCATTTCATATTAACAATTGTGAAAATTTTAAAAGAGAAAATGAATATTTATATTGTTTAAAACAATTATTACGATTTATTCCTTCTAATTTTGATATTGTTGTTTGCGATAATACAATAAATAATATAAATAATATAATTAACAGTGAATTAAAAGACTTATTACAAACTAAAACAAAATTTTTAATATTAAATAGAAATATTGGTACAAATAATATAGGTATGGGAGAATTAGATGAATTAATATATGTTTATGAAAATATTGAATTTACAGAATATGATAAAATTATATATTTTACGTTGCGTAAAATTATTACAAATCCATGGGTTTTTGAAAAAGTAATTGCAATGAAAAAAATAGCTTTGATTTCTAATCCATCTTTTTTACATCTTAAAAGTGATTATAATTTTTATTATTCGGAACCTACACCAAATTTATTCAATGATATGTTCTTTTGTCTAAAATCTGATATTATGATTAAATATGTTAATTATTCAAAATCAAATATTGATAAAAATCTAAAAAATCATATAGGATCAGAGCAAAATCTTTTTAAATTTATAAAAGAATATAATATAGATTATGAGTGGTTAGATTGCTTGGGATTCATAAGAATTAACTATAAAGCCAATAATGAATTAGAATTAATTTAATAATTATTCTGAAATTACTAATTATTAAACTATGATTTATAATTCCTCTAACCATTCTTTATTCTCTAATGTCCATTTTACTGTTCTTTCTAGAGATTCTTCAAAATTAACTGGTAATACCCAACCCATATTATACATTTTATTTCCGTCTAATCCATAACGTAAATCATGCCCAGGTCTCGAACTATGAAAATCGACCAGTTCGTAATTAAGATTTTTATTCATTGTTTTTGCTATCATTTGTGCCATTTCTAAATTTGATATTTCTCTTTCCCCTGTTAAATTATAACTTTCTCCTATATTTCCATTTTTTAACAAAAATAAGATACCTGCAGCAATATTCCTTGCGTGAATATAAAATCGTGTTCCTGTTTGTTTTTTATCTGGGTAACTATGGATATATACCTTTTCATTATTTAATATTTTTTTTATACAGAGAGGTATAAATTTTTCAACATGTTGCTTTTCACCGAAAGCGTTCATTACATTAATTCTAATAATAGGTAATTTAAATGTATTATGATAAGCAACACATAATTGCTCTGCTCCAGATTTTGATGCACTATAAGGGTTTGTTGGATTATGTCTCTCATCCTCTTTAAATAATTTATCATTTAGTGCTGGTCCATATACTTCATCTGTAGAAAAATAAAACATACACTCTAAATTTTTTAATTTGCGAGATAGTTCTAATATATGTAAAGTTGATAATATATTATTTTTTACAAATAGTTCTGGATCTGTTATACTATTATCTACATGAGTTTCGGCAGCCATATGCACAATTATATTTATAAGTTCTAGTTCTTTTTTTAAACCTATAGATATTTCTTGAACTAAATCCCATGTAAATACTTTTAATCTACCATTATTTATTTGTTCTTGAAAAATATTTTCTTCAAATCGTTTAAAACCCATACTTGCATAACTTAATTTGTCTATTACTATAATATTCCAATTTGTATTATTGATCAAATGTTCTACAAAATGATGACCAATAAAACCACAACCACCAGTTACTAAAATAGATTTCATTTATAATTATTAAATTAATAATTATTTATATTAAAATAGTTCAATAATATAAATATTATAATCAAAAAACAATAAAAATGTCATTTATTCATAGTTAATATATTAGATATAAAACATATAGTTACCCGGTATGTTTTTTAAAATCTTATATTCAAACTTTTCTAATATTTCACAAATTTCTGTTTCACTTGTATTAGCATCATTTAATGTTTCCCCTATTTCAAATATACCACATTTAATTGCTTTTTTACCTAACATTTGAAATGCTCCTTCAAATACCATTTTTTCAGCACCTTCTACATCAATTTTAATAAAATTAATAACATCTATGTTATTATTTTCACAGTATTTATCAATAGTTAATGACGGAACATTAATTTTTATAATTTCTTGTCCTTCATTTTTTAATTTATCAAATACAGGACGATCTATAATACTCGATAATGCTGTACTCCATAATGGTATATGTATATCAATATGATTATTTTCATTACTAAGACATAATTTATTCATTTTAATATAAGGATATTTTTCAATACACACATCAGATAACTTGGGATGAGGTTCAAAACAATGAATATTTTCAGAAATTTTATATCTTTCTAAAACTTTTATAAAGCTACCACAATTACTTCCTACGTCAAATATAACTGGTTTATTGTCATCAAATTTATATGTATTCAAAAATATTTGAAAAGCATGGTTTAACATATGAAAATCCATATTGTTTAATTCATTGAAATTATGTTTTTCAAAACAACGTTCAAATATAGAATATTTATTTTCCATATATTTTATTAAAGTATATAAATATTTATATTAAAATAGTTCAATAATATAAATAAAAGAACAAATATTATACAATGAAACCTGTATTAATTACAGAAAATTTGCATCATAAAAATAGCCATGGATTAAAAATGATGTTAACTCAAAATAAAATACCATACAAATTTGGTTCCATAAATGATATTAACGATTATGAATATATCTATTCTCCAAATAACCCAATCAATATAGATAAATATTCGAATAAAAAATTTTTGTTTGGTCCACATTTCTCTGTATTTCCAGATCATAAATTACAACATTTAAATAATCAACATAAAAATGCTTATTATATTCAACCAACTCAATGGGTAGTCGATTTATGGAAAAATAAAGGTGCGGAAAAACACTTACCAGTTAAACCTTTTGCTTTTCCAGTAGATACAGAACAGTTTCAACCAAACAATAGTGAACGAACAGAAGTATTTTTATATCATAAAAGAAGACATCCAAAAGAATTGGAACAAGTAAAATATTTTTTAAAGAGTAAACAAATTGATTATCACCTTTTTGATTATGTGCAAAGATATAATGAACAGCATTACATTAATATTTTGCAAAAAGCAAAATACGGTATAATATTAGATGCACACGAAAGTCAAGGTTTTGCAATCGAAGAAGCACTATCATGCAACGTTCCCCTATTGGTCTGGAATGCGCGCTTTATGTCACAGGAACATGGTGGTAGATATGAAAATATTCCATGTTCAAGTATAGGCTATTGGGATGAACGTTGTGGTGAATATTTTTACGATGCAGATCAACTGGAATCAACTTACAATACTTTTTTGTCCAAACTAGATTCATATCAACCGAGACAATACATACTTGAAAATTTATCAGTAGAACCTTGTTTTAAACGATTATGTAATTTATACGAAGGATTATTAAATAAATAGATTATTATAAAATAGAATTGAAACAAAAAATATTTTACAATTCTTTAGAAAAAAATATAAATATTTATTAAAAAAATTACTAATGAACAAAAAAGT
>MDSZ01137607.1_pt1 | contig 17404 bp, 6 predicted proteins | sample 811201 | NCBI WGS metagenome assembly MDSZ01 (sample SAMN05326647, study PRJNA326480) | marine metagenome | isolation source: seawater | place: Indian Ocean: North | collected 2010
GTATTTCTTAGTAGTTGTTAATGAACAATAACTTAAATGCAATCAATGCCCCGGACTCAAAATTCGGTTCCTTCGGGAGTGAGGGTTCGACCCCCTCTCTGGGTACCACTCCTTGCAGTACAAACACTGGCTCTAGGGGTCTTTAAGGAAATTCCTGTCTATTTCCTGTTTAGAATTTCCTAAATATTCTGCAATTACTACAAGGTTAATTAGGAATACAACTTATAGAATTACCCGTTGATTAATAAATCTTGCAGGGTTAAATTAATAATTCTAATAATAGTGGATTCTATTCCTTTATTATGCGCATTTTTACCCTATTGATATTGACTCTGTGTGTTACTCGAATTTTGCACGCTCAAATTGGTAGTGATGGTACAGGGACGATTAATGGCATTTATTTTGGCCCCGGAATTGATTTAAGTAATCAAGTTTTTCAAGAGTTTGACTTAAGTAATGCTAATTTAAGAGGGGTTAATTTCACTAATACTGATCTATCTAATTCAAATCTTGAATTTGCCGATTGCACAGATGCGATTTTTACGGCCTCGAATCTCTCAGGTGCATCTTTTATCGAAGCGAATTTAACAGGAGCAAATCTAGAAGATACAAATTTGCAAGGGGCTATTTTGAGAGCAGCAAATCTAAAGGATTGTGATATTTCAGGCGCTAATTTTGAAAGTGCTGATCTGCTAGGAGCAAATTTGATTAATGTCAAAGGTAGAAATCTGTCTGGAAATGCTATCGTTCCGTATGGTTACATGGTTATCGACGGGTATTTAGTTGGTCCTAGCGTTAACCTTTCTCAAGCTGATTTAGAAGAAACTGATTTCAGGAATATGGATTTAAGTGGTGCGGCATTTTATGAAGCAAAATTATCTGGATCCAATTTTGCGGGTGCCAATTTAAACGGGGCGACTTTTATTTCTGCAGAATTATCAAATGTACTTTTTTCTAATGCATCTTTCCTAATTAATCCTTCGCAAAATGACTTCTTAGATATAGCTACACTAGCTTGGACTCGTTTTGATAATTCAGATCTAACAGGTTCAGATTTTTCTTTTTGCGTACTAGATACAACTTCTATGTTTGGAGCCGATCTTAGTGGCGCTCGACTCACAGGTGTGCGTATTGGTAATACAACTTTCGATGACACTATATGGGCAAATGTTAAAACTATTTCTGAGTACAATCTTATTGAGTCAGAGAAGTTACAAGCAGTGAATGAGAGAAATATAGCTGTTGCTGAAAAAAATGCGGCAGTTAGTGAGCGGGATCAGGCTCTTATGGAGAAAGGCGCTGCAGTGCAAGCACAGCAATTAGCCGAAGCTAACTTAAGCACTGTCACATCCGAAAGGGATGAAGCGATTCAAGCTAAAGAATCTGCAGAGGCGGACCTCATTACAGTCATAGCTGAAAAAGATGCCGCAATTCTTGCAAAAGAATCTGCTGAATTCAGTCTTATAACGGTAACGGAAGAAAGGGATTCGGCACTTTTAACTGTAGATTCAACTCAAGCAAATCTTGCAACAGTTAGCGCAGAAAAAGACGCTGCGCTGCAATCTAAAGCAGTGGTCGAAGCCAGTTTGGCGCAAGCCATCAGCGAAAGAGACGCTCGATTAACTCTTGATGAGGTCATTGATTTAAGGCCGGGATCTTCTTTATTAGCTATCCATGAAGGAGTAGCGAAATTGACACTTAATTTAGAGGAAAGCTCTGATTTGGAAAATTGGAATCACAGTAGTGAAGCAAACTTTGACATTCCTATTCAAGAGAACGAGCCAACAAAGTTCTTTAGGGTGATTGCAGGCTCTAATGTTTTAGATTCGGATAATGATGGAGTTACTGATTCCTTTGATGCCTTCCCCGAAAACCCAAATGAAACAATTGATACCGATGGTGATGGTGTTGGAGATAATGCAGATGCATTTCCAAATGATGCTAGTGAAACAATTGATACCGATGGTGATGGCGTCGGAGATAATGCAGATGCATTTCCAAATGATGCTAGTGAAACAATTGATGCCGATGGTGACGGCGTCGGTAATAATGCAGACGCCTTCCCAAATGATCCTTTAGAAACTATTGATACCGATGGAGACGGATTGGGAGATAATGCTGATCTTTTTCCAAATACTTCATTTTCATCCAATTTAATTGCATCATACTTGTTTAATGGGGATGCATCAGATCAAAGTGCTAATAATTTCGATGGGATAGTTTACGGAGCAACATTAGCTACGGACAGATTCGGATCTCCTAATAGTGCTTACCAGTTTGATGGAATTGATGATTATATAGATTTGGGAGATCGAAATGATGTATTTGATTTTGGTAATAATGATTTCTCAATATCCTTATGGGTAAAATCTGACGGAGTTCAAATTAACAAATATATAATTTCTAAGTATCATGGTTATGGTAATTCTAATTCATTTGGCTTAGGCACTACCAGCAATAGTAATATTTATGTTTGGTCATCTAGTCAGCAACATGGAAGCTCCGAATCAGCTTATTTAAATGACACTTATACTTTAAATGATGGAGCTTGGCACCATCTTGTTTTAGTATTTTCAGGTGACTATATGTCTATCTTTGCAAATGGTAATTTGAGAGAGGATATATTTCTTGGACTAGATAGGTATAAAGGCGGGATTGTTAATAATAATGCTAATTTGGTGATTGGAAAAATTTCAAGAGGTCAAAATTTCGGTGGATTGATCGATGATGTAATGATATTTGATCAAGCATTAACAGTTGGTGAAATATCTAATTTATTTCAGATGAGTAATATTGATACTGCCAATACTGCTAGTGATTCCGACAACGATGGCTTGGGAGATGTTGATGAGATAAACATAGGAACTAATCCTTTCAATAATGATACAGATAATGATTTGCTATATGACGGATTTGAAATTGCATTAGATAGAGATCCTCTAGGCTTTGAGAATTTTAACTCACTAACGCCTAGTTTTGAATTAATTATAGATCCTTTTATTGAAAATATAAACCCATCGTTTATAAATAATGTATCAAAAACAGATATTTGGGATTCTTCTCAAGGCTGTACTATCTTATCATTTGAGGGCTCAATTATAAATGAAGATCAAGATGATGCCAGAGGTGTAATAAATATTTTTGATGGTACTGCGGACTTTTCATCCGGTGAATATGATTACGATCAAGGCGATATTATTTTGAGTCCGAATACTCCCGTAGTTTTTTCTATTCCTGAGAAGAGGGTGATCAAAGGATTTTATATATACACTGATAATGATAGATCAACGGACGGAGTTAAACTTTCATATTCTATTGATGGAGGCGAAACGTATACCCTTTCTTGTGATTTGAATTTTAATACCAAATTAGAGGGTGAGTATTCTCATTTAGATAGTCATGCTATTTTTAAAGTAGATATTCCAGATATCTACGCAGACCAATTTAAGATTGAATTTAGTGCCTCTAATAGTCGTTTAACAGGAGCTCATCCCCGAATATCTGAAATCGATGCTATTGCTGGTAATGCAATGGATGATATTGATGGAGATGGTTTGAACTTTATTGAGGAATCTGCGCTAGGGACGGATCCCCATGATGGAGATTCTGATGGAGATAGTGTAGGAGATAGTATTGATATTTTCCCAAATAATCCGAATGAGACTCATGATAGTGATGAAGACGGTGTAGGTGATAATTCTGATCCTTTCCCTTATGACCCAGAAGACAATCCTCTGAATTCAAATTTATTGGCATATTATAGCTTTAGTGGAGATTTTTCAGATGCTTCATCTAATGAACTTCATTTAAATAATCATGGAGTAATATTTGTTACAGATTCGATCGGGAATGAAAACGCAGCTTTGTCTTTTGGCGGTAGCTCCTTCTTAGATATGCCCGATACATTATTTGATCCTGATATAGAAGAATTTAGTTATTCATTTTTAATTAATCCAACTTCTTTTGATACAGCGAGCAAAGCGCAACAAATCATTTACAAGGGTGCCAATAATGGAGAAGTTTGGTGCTATCAATTAGATGGGCAAATTGGCTTTGCTGTTAAGTGGGATGATTGGGTTACACATAGAATCTTTGCAGATTTAGATTATGAAAATTCATGGAACTATGTTGTAGTTAATTATAAGAAGGGTGGGTTCATGCAAATTTTCATAAATGGGTTGCTTCAAGTAGAATCAAACATCGCAAATAAGGTATTGTGGAAAGATCTTAGTGGCGCATATCCATCTTCTATCGGAAGTTTCCGTAGAGGAGCTGATGAATTTTTCATCGGTTATTTAGATGAAATTCGTATTTATAATGCTATTGCTAATCCTGCGGAAGTACAGGCTAGGTACGATTCTTTCAATCTAAATGCAGCCATCTCTGATAGCGATGGAGATGGAGTCGGTGATAATGAAGATGCATTTCCAAATGATCCAAATGAAACTCATGATAGCGATGGAGATGGAGTCGGTGACAATGAAGATGCATTTCCAAATGATGCCAAGTTTCATGTAGAACTCACTGATTATTATCCTCTAGGTAATGCCATTTCAGGAAATAATCCGATTCCTGTGGAGGGATTTCCGAACGGAAGGCACGAGTGGTTTGGCCATTCAGTCGCTATGAATGCTGATGGAACTATTATAGCTGCTGGGGCCTACAAAAATTCAGAAGTCCAATCTTCTTCCGGAGCAGTCAGAGTCTTTAGGAATCTAAATGGTGATTGGGTTCAAATGGGTGAAGATCTTTTGGGTAGCGATGTAGGCGAGGCTTTTGGCAGTTCTGTGTCATTAAATTCAGTTGGTAATGTTTTAGCAGTAGGTTGCTATAATGCGACGCCTCAGGGAAGCCCATCTTCTCAAATAGGTAATGTAAAAGTTTATCAATTTGATGACATGAGTGAAACCTGGCAGCAAATTGGATCAGATATTCATGGAGATGGTGGGCATAAGGATTGGAGCGGCTGGAAAACAGTTTTAAATGGTGATGGAACTATTGTTGCTATTGGTGCTTTTCACAGTTCGCTTAATGGCGATAGAGCTGGATATGTAAAGGTTTATGAACTAGTCGAGGGGACTTGGAATCAACTAGGGGATACAATCGTTGGTCAGCAACCTTTAAATAGAATTGGTTATACATTAGATCTAGATGAATTAGGTTATACCTTGGCTATAGGATCAGATGTAAGAAACGCAGTAGATGTCTATATGCTTGAAAATGAAATATGGGTTCAAAAGGGTCAGAGTTTGAATTTTGGTGATAGCTTTGATCTTTCTAGAAATGGTAATGCAATTATTATCGCTGATACTGCTCACAATAGTTCTCATCAAGGTACCTTCAGTGTTTTTAATTATAATGGTGATAATTGGGACCAAACCGGAAATACAATAAGCGCGGAAACAAACCTTAATATGGGTTATGATGGTGTTCAAATAACAGATGATGGGAAAAGGGTTTTCGTTGCTGGTAGCGCTGGAGACCCTAATGCCTCAGAGGGGCATATTGCTTACTATGATCTTAATAATCAATTATGGGAGAAAGCGGGAGCTATTGATTATGGTAGTATTTTGATAGGAGATTACCACGGACATAGGGAGATCGCAATTGATAGAAATGGAGATTGTATCGTTATTGGAGATCGCACTGTAAATAATATGACAGGAGAGATAAAAGTCTTTTCAAATAATCCGAGTAAATTCTTAGATTTAGGCTTAGTTGCCCATTATCAATTTATTGATGGATTTAATGATACTAGCGCTTTTGATCAAGATGCACAAAGTGCCAATGTCTCGCTAAGTTCCGCCGGAGCGGCCTATTTCCCAGGGGAAGGCTATATGGATTTGCAATTCAAATTGAATGACTACGCAAGTGCTACATTTGCTGCATGGGTTAATGCTGAAGATTTAACTGGCGTTCAAGGAATAATTTCTCAACCGAGGAGTTCTAATGGCACTGGATTTGCTTTAACCGTTGATGCTGGAACTATTTCCGAACCAAGATTTGCTTTGTCATATCTTAACCATAATGGTTTTTCAATTCATGAAACAGTTAGCGTTCTTGTTGATCCATCAATTGCTAATAATTGGATTCATCTTGCTGGTGTTTTAGATGGCAAGAATGAACAAGTGTTAAAGCTTTATTTAAATGGTGAACTTGTTGCGAGTAAGTCACTGAATCAAAAAAGTACGGGTATTACAGATCAAAATATACTAATTGGCCGAGAATTCTATGATGGTAGTAATGGAGGATCCAGTGGAGTAAGATATTTTAAAGGTTTTCTTGATGAAGTTAGAATTTATGAACGTCCTTTAAGCGATAATGAAATTTTTCATATATTTACTAGCGATACAATTGATTCAGATATGGATGGTATTCCTGATTTTCAAGACGCTTTCCCTAATGATTCAAATGAAACTCAGGATAATGATGGGAATGGAATAGGAGATAATGCTGATGCCGCGCAAGATAATTCAGTAGTCACTAGTTTTAGATTCAATAATGATTTCATGGATGAAAATGGGAATTATTCTGCTTCACAAGCTGCGGGAGTTTCATTCTCTAAGGATCGATTTGGCAATGAAAATTCTTCTATCTACTTATCAGGTCAACGCTTAGAATTAGATTTTCCAACTTTAGACAATTATACTATTTCATTCTGGATTAAGTATGGTCAACAAATGAATTTTTACCCTACTTTGATAAATCATGGCAATTGGGATGAATCATTTGTAGTATGGATTTATGGTACGCATCCTCATTATATAAATCATGGATTGAATAATAAATTAGTAGTCAGCGATAAAGATGATGTTAATCAAATAGTAGAAAATGCTTCTTACTTAAACATTTTCAATGAATCACCGGATCTGGCTTCTAGCAATAATGATATATGGAAGAATGTAACTATCGTATGCGATAATGATATAACTAAACTCTACATTAACGGTACATTTATAGGTTCTTCTAACCTTTTAATTTCCGAAAATATTGACAACCCTAAATTATATATCGGGGGCGGAGCTCCTGGTCATCCTGATTATCAACAAAGCTTCTATAATGGACATATTGATGACTTAGTCATTTTCAATAGAGCTCTTTCAGATGATGATGTTATGGCTTACTATTTTAGCGATAATTCGGTTTTTTCTTACATTGCATCGGAGAACAGAATTTCATGGACTGATGCAAGAGACTCGGCAATAAATAATGGAGGCAATTTAGCCATTATAAACCACGATTTAATAGCTCAGTCTATACAAGATCAGATTGGAAGTCATTTATTCGACATGGCTTGGATAGGACTTTCCAGGGAGAATGGGCAATGGAAATGGCTGAATGGCAATCAATTATCTTATACCAATTGGGATTTCGGTGAGCCAAATGGTTCAAATCTCGGACATAATTATGTCCATGTTTGGGGAGATAGTGCTGAAATTAATGGCGGGCGGTTAGCTTTTACATGGAATGATGTTAAAGACTCTGGTGAACCTACTTGGCCATCTGGCTATATTCTTCAGAAGATGCCTTTTGACCGAGATTTTGATAATGACGGTTTTAATGACAACCTTGATTTGTTTCCTTATGACTCTAATGAGTGGCTAGATGATAATGGTGATGGTGTTGGAGATAATTATGAGCTCAGTGTTGTCGATGGTAAGTTCACTTGGCAGGACGCGAATGAATATACATCTAAATATTACGGGGATCTCGCAATTTTAGATACGCAGGAAAAAATAAATTTCTCAATTAACTATTTGAACAATCAGAACTCTTGGAGAGCACTTTGGATAGGTCTAAATGATGAGAATGAAGAAGGGGAGTGGAGATGGCTATCAGGAGATCCGTTGACTTCTGATAATTGGTTTAGTGGAGAGCCAAGTAATTATAGTGATGAAGATTATGTGCACATTTATAGGAATGAAGAATCCTCCCTGGCGCAATGGAATGATCTTGCGCCTGACTTAGGGGTGAATTTCCCCGGAAATCACCCAAGTTTACTCATAGAGTATGCCCAGCCCTATCAAATTAAATCTACAAATGATAAGGATATTTTGGGATTAGTTTCGTATTATGACTTTTCTAATACATCGGCCACTTATGGAACTGGTGAAAATATTAAACTATTTAATAATGCTCAAATAATTAACGATAGTGATAAAGGAAGTGTTTTAAGGATTTCCAGCGAGCATTTCAATGATTCCGAATTTGGAATTAATTCCGTATTAGATCCCAGCCAACCTCTTGGTGGATTCGCTGTTTTGGATGATGCATTTAAGGACATAATTAATAATGGGAATAATTCTTTCACCTTATCAATTTTATTTAAGATAGAAAACTTATTGGACGAAAGCGGCAGTATTCTTAATCATGGTGATAATTCTTCAAACTATGAAAAGGGTATTATTTCATACGGAACACAGGGATACACTTCAAAAAATATCTTATTCCAAAATTCATCATCGAGCTCCTTAGGGAAAGAATCGGATCTTAGGTCAGAATGGCAAAATTTCGTTTTATCGGTAGAAGATGGGCTTGCTAGAGTTTATGTTAATTCTATTGAGGTAGATTTGAGTGACACTAGTTGGGATGCTAATGCTACTGTTAATGAGACACTTTATTTTGGTAGGAGTTTTTGGGATAATATAAATGCCACAAGGTCTACTGTTTCGTTTGATGATCTTGCGATTTATAATAGAGCTCTTTCTCAGTCTGAGATTTCATTAATTTGTTTTAATAATCTTCTCCCACGTCATTGGGATAATGTTCCATCTGATTGGAAAGGTGTTGGTCAGTCATTTGTGGCTGAACAACATAGCATATCCAGCATCTCATTTTGGTTAAATAAGGTAAATTATTCTGAAGGATTATATACCTTTAAGATTTATAATTTAGATGACTTATCAAACCCAGTTGTTGAGAAAGATTTTACTTTAGATTTGGATTCTCCTTCTGCGAAAACAGTAAAATTTGATGCGCCAGTCTCTGTAGAAATTGGAAAGTCGTATGGTTTTTTAATTTCTCATAGTAGCACTCCGAATTATTTTGATAATAATTTCTGGAGTATAGCTTTGAATGGAAATGAGTCGCCAAATCATAATGATTCAAGCTATCAAAACGGTTCTCAATTACATCAAAATTTCGATGGGAGTTTAAGCTTTGCCACCAATGGCCGAGATCTAAATTTTAGAATTAATTATGGGGAGAAGAATCAATCAGCTAACTCAATTGTAAAATCCAAAGATATTTTAGTTGTAAATAATTCACTATATAACTCAAGTTTCTACAATGATGATTTAAATGAGATCTTTCCGGAATCAAACGTTCATTACGCTAATTTTGAAAGCGTTATGTCGCTTATTGATTTAGACAGCTACGGATTAATTATTATTGCTCAAACGGGAATCAATGATCCTGAAATTTATGCTGTTTATGATAATGACTTGCCCGTAAGCATTTCAACATGGGTCTATAATGGTGGAGTACTTTTCATTCATGATGACACCGGTACTGACTTCAATGTATTTAACTTGTTCAGTATTAAAGGTAAGCTGGCTAAATCTGGTATAACGATTTTAAGTGAAGAAATTTATGATGGTAGATTTGGATTGATAGAGAATTCTGGCTGGCAGGGAAATAATTTCAGCCATAACATAATACTTAACAGTTCTGCTTTTGGCTATTCGGGGTTAGAGAGAATCATTGTTAATGAATCCGGAGAAGCATTGGTAGGAGAAATTAAAAATGGAAACGGTCGCGTTCTTTTCACTGGTATGTCAGGTTTAAATATTTCATACTTGCAAAGCAATGCGGTAAACGGACATGCAGGGGCAGACATACTCTGGAAGAATTTAGCAGATTATCTATTGAATTATTAGCTTGTTTTTAAAAGAATACGATATTCAGGGAGAATTTTGATAAAGTAGTAATTTAATTCTCAATGAAATAAATATTGCCCCCATCTCAATTTGTTATCTTTCTAGATCGCTTTATGAAACGTACGCATAATTGTTCAGAATTAAGAGATTCCCATGCGGGCACTTCGGTCTGCCTCAGCGGCTGGGTGGATAGTGTTAGAGATCATGGAGGAATTCTCTTTGTTGATTTACGAGATCGTGAGGGTATCACTCAGATTGTGATGGATCCGCAAAATCCTGCATTGGAAGCACATTTTTCAAAGATTAAGCCAGAGTCCGTTCTTTCCGTTTCTGGTCAGGTGGAAAAACGCTTGGGGGACACGCGGAATGAACAACTCCCCACCGGAGCGATCGAGGTGCATGCCTCAGAGCTTTTGATTCACAATGTATCGCAAACGCCTCCGTTTCCTATGGATGAATCAGCGGATAAAGTGGGTGAGGAATTAAAAATGTCCTATCGCTACCTTGATCTTAGACGTAGCTCGAACTTGAATATCCTTCGCTTGCGTCATAGGACTAATAAGGCGATTCGTAACTTTTTGGATTCAGAAGCTTTTACTGAGGTTGAAACGCCGATGCTCTTTAAGAGCACTCCGGAAGGGGCACGGGAGTTTCTCGTTCCGAGTCGCATGAATCCAGGTGCATTTTACGCCTTGCCCCAATCACCGCAGCAATACAAGCAAATGCTGATGGTGGCTGGTGTTGAAAAATACTATCAGCTAGCACGTTGTTTTCGCGATGAGGATTTGCGTGCGGATCGTCAGCCCGAATTTACCCAATTGGATATCGAGCTTTCCTTTATCGATCGCGAGGATATGTACGCTTTGATAGAAGGGCTGATGGCGCGTATCTGGAAAGACATTCTTGGAGTGGATTTAGAAACACCCTTCATTCGCCTAAGTTATGCCGATGCGATGAATCGTTTTGGTGTGGATAAGCCGGATATGCGATTTGGTTTCGAGCTGGTCGATTGTAATGCAATCTTTGCTGAGTCAGAATTTAAAGTCTTTGCTTCGACGGTTCAATCGGGTGGGGCGGTCAAGGCGATCAATATAAAGGGTTTGGCAGACATCACTCAGGGTGAATTGAAGAAGCTTGAAGAGAGTGCAAAATCGCTTGGTGCTAAGGGCTTGGCTTTCATTAAAGCGGAAGGGGATCAATGGAAATCTCCCATATTGAAGTTTTTATCTCCTGAGGAACAGAGCCGACTCAAGGATGCTTTAGAGATAGAAAATGGGGACATTATCTTTTTTGCCGCTAGTGAATGGGAGCAGGCCTGTTCGATTCTCGGGCGGGTTCGCCTTGAAGCAGCCCAGCTTCTAGTGGCTCGCGAGCGTTTGGTGATCGATCCGAAAGACTTTCGCTTCCTTTGGGTGATTGAGTTTCCTCTCATGCATTTCGATGAGGAGGCCGGTCGCTATATCGCTTCACACCATCCCTTTACTGCCCCAGTTCCCGAAGACAGTGAATTACTGAAGACGGATCCAAAACAGGTTAGGGGTCAGCACTACGACTTGGTGCTTAATGGGGTTGAATTGGGTGGTGGCTCTATTCGTATCCATCAACCAGAACTCCAACGAAGGGTCTTTGAAGAAGTTTTGAAGATTGAGCCGGAGGTAGTTGAGGATCGTTTTGGCTATATGCTGCAGGCTTTTGAGTACGGAGCACCACCGCACGGTGGGATTGCTTTTGGCGTGGATCGAATAGTTACGCTTCTTGCTGGTCGCACGAGCATTCGCGATGTGATCGCTTTCCCGAAAAATCAAAAAGGGCAGGAGTTAATGACGCAAAGTCCAGGCACTGTCACCGAGGATCAATTGTCTGATTTGCATATCTCTGTTGTCGAAACGGATGATTCTGAGTCATCGTAATAGCCCGAGAAAAAATCTATTTACCTATTTACTCATTTGCGATTTTTCTTTTGGATCGGTGAATGAAAGGCTTGAATCTGTTGCTGTTGTTCGCTTCGCTGCTTGGATTGTTTCAGTTTGGATGGGCGAAAATCGAGATAAGCGAATCAGCTACTCAATTTCGTTTTCCCAATTTTTCCTCTAATGGTTTCATTGAATGGGTACTCGAAGGTGAATCGGGACGATTGGTGGATGAACAGCTCAATATTGAGGCACTCTTGGTTCGTATGTACTCTAGCGACCGAGATAATCGCCAACTTGGAACAGTGATGGGCGATGATTGTCAATTCGATACTGAATCCTCCATTGCTCGCTCGAAAGCTAGGATTCAAATTGAAGGCTCGGGGTTTAATTTATTGGGAAGAGATTGGAGATATAATTTAAAAAGTAAAACAATCGATATTGCCCATGAGTGCACAGTTCGTTTTTCTGAGTCAGTGGATCGAATATTTTCTGAATTGGCTTCAGGGGGCGAGGGTCTTGGTACGCAGATAAAAAGTGATTCCTTGTGCCTAGTAATTGAGCCCAATTCTTATCGCTTTCGCTTTACTGGAGGGGTGGAGCTGACCTCAGGCCCCATTTTTTTGCAGAGTGATTTATTGGAAATAGATTTGCTGAATGCATCTCAAAAGGTCGTATTCTCAATTCCAACGGGGGAGTTGTCAGGTATCGATCGAGTTGAGGCTAGTGGTTCGGTTCAATTCAACAGCCCTGAGTATGAGTTGCGTTCCAGCAGAGTGTTCATTAATCCTAAGCAGGAACTGGCATTCTTTGATGGAGCCGCTGTCATTCAGATGTCTCAGGCGCAGCTTCGAGGTGATCGCATTGAATTTGGTCGCCGTCAGATTTTTCTGAAAAGTTTTGAAAATAGGCTCGCATCTTTTTCACTGAATGGCTCAGTTGCCGATTCATTTGACGGGATGGACTCACACTTTTCGGATAGAGAATTTTTTATTCAATCAGAGAGAATTTATTTTGAGAGAAAGAGCGATCGCTATACTTATCACTTTGAGAATCGAGTATTTTTCAAAGGTCAGACCTATCGAATCTATTCGGATCAATTGAAGGCTGAGACCAATTCAATGCCTAATGTCGACGGAGAATCAATTTTTCAAGAACTCCTTTTTGCCCATGCCGAGGGATCGGTTCGCCTGAAGGCAGATGCGTTTAATATCCGCTCGCAATCACTCAATTATTTGCCAAAAGAAAATAGCCTAAAAGCCAGCGAATCTGTATACTATGTGAGTGAATTTGCTGAACTTATTGCTGATGAGCTTCTCGTAAAAAATGATTCGGTGCGTGCTTCAAGTCATCAAGATGGGCTCTCGGTAAGTCTGCCTAATGCATTGGATTTCGGTTTTAATCAAAATAATGCACCTAATGAATCTATGGAGAGCGATGGTGAAGGAATGTCGATTCAATCAGAAGTTTTTTACTTAGATAAAGATGGTCCACTCATCCATTCTCGTTTTGAGCACTCGGTTCGTGCGCAACAGTACTCAGCAGAGTTGATTGCTGAAGAATTAGACGTGGTTTGGCTTGAAGATCTTCAGAGTACAGTTGAGCCAAATATGAAGCGTTTTGTTATTCAAACGATTCTTGCCACAGGATCTGTGGACATGACCCAAGGAGATTTTTTCGCTTCGGCAGACCGATTGTCTATTTTTCCAGAGGAAGAGAGAATTTCGTTACACGGAGAAGGAGGGAACGCTCAGTTTAAAGATTCCCAAGGCACTGTCTATGGAGAGCGCATTGATTATAATCGCCGACTTAAACAGTCTGTCGTTTCTGGTAAGGGAGGGACTTCTAGGGCACGGATACAGTTTGAATTGCCTGACAGAAGAACAGAAGATAGTCTTGAAGAATAAGTGAATTAATGCTCTAACAGTACCCATGGAGAAGGACAGTATACAGTCTCGTATAAAAGCACAAAATTTAGTCAAAAGCTTTGGGGACAAACGCGTCGTCGATGACGTATCTATATCTATTGCTTCAGGAGAGATTGTTGGCTTGCTCGGTCCAAATGGTGCGGGGAAAACCACGACTTTTTATATTATGCTCGGATTAGTCCAAGCCTCTGAGGGTCAGATTCTCTTGAACGATCGGGCGATAACAGATTTACCGATGTATCAAAGAGCACGTCTTGGAATTGGTTATTTGCCCCAGGATGCTTCTGTTTTTCGCAAGCTATCTGTGCGGGATAACCTGATTGCCGTGGCACAAACATTGGCTATACCTAAAAGTGAACAAAATGAAAAAGTTGAACAAGCGCTGAATGACTTTGGCTTAACCGACACGGCGAAGCAAATGGCTTATACTTTAAGTGGGGGTGAGCGTAGGCGTTTGGAAATCGCACGCTCCGTACTGCCGTCCCCGAAATTTTTATTTATGGATGAGCCCTTCAGTGGAGTTGATCCAATCAATGTATCTCAGGTGCAGGAAATTATTTTAAACCTTAAAAAACAAAATATAGGTATTTTGATTACAGATCATAATGTTAGAGAGACCTTAAAAATTGTTGACCGTGCTTATTTAGTCTACAAAGGCACTATTTTATCAGAGGGTGATAGTGCGTTTCTAATTCAAGACCCTCAGAGCCGAGAATTTTATCTGGGTCATGATTTTAATGTAAATTAAATCGTTATGAAACAACAGAGATCAAGTAATGCAAAAAACGTAGAGGCTATTTCGGTAAAACAGCTCTACGATACTTTCCATCATCAATTAAAATTGGAATTGGTTTCCGGTCGCAATGGCTTGAACCGAATGATTGGTGAGCGCAGTTTAAATCGTCCTGCACTTGCTCTGACGGGATATTTGAAGTTTTTTGCCTCTAGGCGCATTCAATTATTTGGAGCGGGTGAAATGGGCTATTTGCGTTCGCTAAAAAAAGAAGAAGAACTACAGATTTTGCACACAATATTTTCTAAAAAAATTCCCTGCATTATTATTTCGAGAAACCTAGCGCCTTCTAAAATCCTCAAAGAATTAGCCGATAAATACAATACGCCACTTATTCGATCAAGTCTCGCTTCAAAAACATTGACCACCGAGCTGACTTTGTTGCTAGAAGATTTTTTTGCACCGCGCACTCAAATTCATGGTACGCTACTCGATGTTAAGGGTATCGGCACCTTAATTTGTGGTGAAAGTGGGGTAGGTAAAAGTGAGTGTGCTCTAGCCTTAATTGAGCGAGGCTACAGTTTGGTGGCTGATGATTTAACCTATATAAAACGCATCAGTGATCGCGAAGTGGTTGGAACTTCTAACGAGCTCAGTCGGGGCTACATGGAATGTCGTGGTCTTGGAATCATCAACATAGCTGAACTCTTCGGCGTGCGCTCAGTTCGCCGGGAAAAGCGCATTGATTTAGTCATTCATTTTTTTAATTGGAGTAAAGGTGTTGTTGAAGAACGTACGGGTTTAGGGGAACAGAATCGCGATATTCTCGGATTGGGTATTCCCTTAATTGAGATACCAGTACGGCCGGGTCGAGATATGGCTTTATTAGTTGAAGTTGCGGCGATGGTTCGAGCCTTAAAGTTGATGGGGCACGATTCAGCAGAAGAGTTTAATCAGAAGTTAATTCAACACATGGAAAGTAGCGAATCTTAGAGCTTAAAACTCCAAGATTATAATAATTAGATACTTAGAAAACAGGGTTCGCTTGTGTAGCCTATTTAGATAAAAAGAAAGAAAAAAATTAAATAATTTTTCCCACTACGAATGTTAATAACTTGTTAATTAGTTGCACTTGCCAAGCGGTTCAGACTATAATTTTTTATATATCTTTCTATTGATTAAATCTTAATATATTCTTTAACTGAAATCTTTCTAGTTCATGAACAACCCTAAATCCAATATTATTAATTACTTAAGTATATTTAAATCAATAGTTTATGTTTTAATTGAACTATCCAAGACCACACTTTATTTCAAAATTACCCCTTCATTCTCTATCAAATTTGCACCAACAAAATTCCTTCAAATCCCATATATTCATAAGGTTACAATTTAGCAACATGGACTGTGAACAATTCAACGCCTTTCAGAGCCTTCTAACCTTCAAAACCGCTGAGTGCAATGACTGATTTAGCCTTAAAAGAAGCTTTGTGGGATAAAGTCTGCGAGGAATTAAAGAATATCTTTCCTACTGACGTCTACGAAATGTGGTTTTCTGACATTGTTTGCGAGACGGTTAGCGAGGATTCAATTTATTTGTGCGTGCCCAATGAATTCAACGCTATCTGGGTAGAAAATAACTACCTTGATTTTATTACCCAACACTTGCGTCTCATTACTGGGAAAAATTTCACGGTTACGCTTAAAATTGATGAAACGGGTCGAGGGGAGTCTTTAATGGAAGATATACCCGGAGAAAAGGTTCATTCCTATAAAAATCGCATAGATCAGAATGGGGAGGCTCGATTGCACTCAAAAATACCGACCGCACTCAAACCTACATTTTTAAATCCCAAAAATACCTTTAAAAATTTTGTTATCGGTGCGGGCAATCAATTGGCGCACGCTGCTTCAATCGCTGTAGCCAACGCTCCAGGTCGTGCCTACAATCCCCTTTTTGTATACGGGGATACTGGATTGGGCAAAACACACCTAATGCATGCGGTAGCACACCAAATTCTCACATCAAAGCCCGAAGCAAATATTGCTTATTTATCAACAGAAAAATTCACTAATGAATTCATTCATGCCATCCGAGAAAATAAATTAGCAAAATTTCGCAAGCGCTACCGTACAGTAGACGCTCTTTTGATAGACGACATACATTTTCTTTCGGGTAAAGACAGTACACAGGAAGAATTCTTTCACACCTTTAATGATTTATTTGAATCGGGTAAACAAATCTTTATTGCCAGTGATCGTCCCGCCAATGAAATTGATCGTCTGGAAAACCGTTTAATTTCTCGCTTCCAGTGGGGGCTGGTCACGGATATTCAGCCACCCGATTTTGAGACGCGGTTAGCCATATTGACTAAAAAAGCAACCGCCTTAAATTTAGAAATCGACGATTCAATCCTTTACTTCCTAGCCGAGCGTGTTTCGAGAAATGTACGTCGTATGGAGGGCGCACTGACTCGCATCGTCAGCTATGATGCCTTGATTGATCGCAAGCTCGATTTAGTAGCTGTCGAGCACTTGCTCGCAGACTTGTTACTCGATGAGGTATCCGAAGTCATTTCTGTGGATCATATTCAGAAAAAAGTGGCTGAGTACTATCAAATCACCTTTGGCGAGCTCCTCGGGCGTAAACGGACTCAGAAGATTGCCTTTCCTAGACAAGTTGCCATGTACTTAGCTCGGACCTTAACCAGTGCTCCGCTTAAATCAATTGGCGATGCTTTTGGCGGTCGCGATCACGGCACGGTGATACACGCCTGCCGACAGGTAGAAAATCTCATGGATCAAGACGGAATGATCAAGCGTTCTGTGGACTACCTAACAAAAATCATTTCCAAAAATAACAGCTAACTGATGGACTTATCCCCAAGCCAAAAAGAATCCGTTCAGAAGTGGGCCTCTGAAGGCGCTTCCATTGCTCAGATCCAAAATTTGCCA